>Ga0180433_10011409_pt1 | contig 10535 bp, 7 predicted proteins | sample SS_ome_8_FD_132980 | JGI IMG/M metagenome (GOLD analysis project Ga0180433, IMG submission 132980) | Hypersaline lake sediment archaeal communities from the Salton Sea, California, USA - SS_1_D_1 metaG | ecosystem: Environmental > Aquatic > Non-marine Saline and Alkaline > Hypersaline > Sediment...
AGAGGCAGGGCCATCGATCGGTAAATCGCGGCATTGAATTCCTCATCGGGATCCACCACATCCAGAAGATGGTGCGGTACGCCTTTTTGTTCATGCGCGGTCGGCTTTGCGGTCCCGACATCCATGCCTCGATAAACCTGCATGGCATCGGCATTTACGATTTCGCCTCCCAGAGCCGATGCAAGGTCTACGCTCAGCCCGGTCTTTCCGCTTGCAGTGGGGCCTGCGATCACGACGGCTTTGGGTCTTCCGTTCTCCCCCATACGTTCCATTCAACCCCCACCCGGCAAACCAAGCCGCATGTTTATACGATAAACACTACACCACCCGTTTAAACATTTTCTCGATTTCATAATAGGTGAAACGTTTGAAAATGGGTCTTCCATGCGGGCAGTTTGTGGGGATCTCCGTTTCGTTCAACCGGATCAGGAGGTGCCCGATCTCCTCCCGACTCATCCGGTGTCCCGCCCGGATGGCACCGTGACACGCCATCACCTTCAACACGTTATCCGAAAAGCCCTCCGCCGCCGCCGTGTCATCCATCAGTTCTGCGATGAGTTCCGAAAGAAAAGACTCCCATTCAACCTCTCCCAAAATCGCCGGCACCGATCTCAACAGGAACGTGTTTCCTCCGAAATGCTCCAGTTCGATTCCGAATCGTTTCAACTGCTCGCTTTTCTCATGAACGAACCCCCGCTCTTTCTTGCTGAGTTCCAGCTTGTAGGGGATCAGCAGCGCTTGGATTTCGATTCGTGAGCGCTTGAGACCCTTTTTTAGGCTTTCATAGACGATTCTTTCATGCGCCGCATGCTGATCGACCATGAGAAGCCCATCTTCCATTTGACACAAGATGTAGGTATTTCCCAGCTGACCAATGATTTGGGGGCCTTCTCGCAGCAAGGGCGGTTCAGAAGCCTCGGACTCCACAAGGGGTGTGGGACTTCGAGCCGCTTCGGCATAGTGCCACGCCGGCTCGGCGGCAAAAGGGGAGATTTCCCCTTGATACACGTTCTCTTTCCTGAGCAGCGGCTCAAGGCCGATGTCGGCAGGGGTCCGCCGGCTCAACGCCTTCTCAATACAGGAAACGATGGTCTGGAAAACAACTCGACTGTTGTGAAATCGCACCTCCTGTTTGGTCGGGTGCACGTTGACATCCACCTGCGCAGGATCTGTTTCGATAAAAACAACCGCCTGGGGATATTGCCCTTTCATGAGTCGCTGTCGGTAGCCCTCCAGGATGGCTTTGGTTACCAGTCGATCCCGGATGTGTCGACGGTTCACATACACGAACACGCGATCTCCTCTGGTTCTGCTCATTTCCGCCGGTGCCAGATAGGCGGTGATCCTTAAAGAAACGCCTTCCTCACGTGCTTCGATCATGGACTCGGCAACCTTTCGACCCATCAAGGCGTGCAACCGGTGTAGGGGCTGGTCCGACGGGGGAAGATTCAGGATCGATTTTTTTGCGTCCGCCAATTTGAAACCAACGTCCGGAAACGCTAAAGCGGCGCGAGAAAAGACGTCGATGACATGGTCGGTCTCGGTTCGCGCGGCACGCAGGAACTTCCGCCGTGCGGGAATGTTATAGAAGAGGTCTTTCACCGCAATTATCGTGCCGTCGGGGCACCCCGCCGCCTCGATGGCGATCAGTTTACCGCCGGAAATCTTCAGCCGGTGACCCACCAACTGATCGTGAGGGCGTGTAACGATCTCGGTTCGGGATACGGACGCAATGCTCGGCAGCGCCTCTCCCCTGAACCCGAAGGATTTCACGGAAAAAAGATCGGATGCCGTCTCTATCTTGCTTGTGGCGTGCCTTTCCACACACAAAAGCAGATCATCCCGGGACATGCCCACACCGTTGTCGTTGACCTTGATCAGACCCTTTCCGCCGTTTTCAATCTCAACGGCTATTCGATCCGCACCGGCATCAATGCTGTTATCGATGAGTTCTCTTACCACCGAAGCGGGCCGGTCGATGACCTCTCCGGCCGCAATCTGGGAAGCCACGTTCTCTGAAAGAATCCGAATTGCATTCATAGCCCGAGCAGATCCGGATCGAGAGTGAACGCCTTGATGGGACGGCGACGGTTGAACACTCCCATGGAAAGCCTTTGCCGTTTTGCTTTCAGCAAGTTTCGCCTTCCCATGGGGTCATATACCAGGCAGCCGGATGTCTCAGGATGTTTCATGAATTCTTTTACAACCCGACACGAGAGCTCCAGCATATAGGCAAGATACTCGTGAAAACCCTGCCAGCGGACCCGCTTGCTTCTGAAAAGCATCGGGTGCGTCGCGTAAACATAGTCGGAGAGTTTCACGGACTGGGTAAAGACATGCTTCTTCGCTTTCAGCCCGTTTTTCGCTTGTCCCGCCGCCACCTTGAGCAGGCCGTCGCACCCTTGATGGTCCATGGCCAGCACTTCTCTGGCGGTCCTTATGTACTCCGGTCCGACCAGGTAGTCGGCCTTCATCTCCCAGTAGAGGTGTCCCATTCTGCTCCGGACGGGAAACGCCCGAATCAGGTTTGGAATAAAGAGATTATGGGCGATCACATCCGCCGCCAGATGCGAAAGGAACCCATAGGCATAAGCCGCCTCCCATTCCTCACTCGCACCTCTGAGCAATGTAAAGCCCCCTTCCCAATTGTGGAGGTGTCGGGTGCGGGTCTTTGCTGTCTTGCCGATAAAAAAATCTGCGGAAAGACATCCGTAGAGGTACTGAAGGGGAAACGTCGTGAGCGTTCGCGCCACGGAGGGCAAGAGCAGTCGAACATCATCCAGCACGCTCAACGCAGTCACCGTGTGAACACCCGGCCCCCACGCCGACGCGCTTTTTGCCCAAAGAAGCTGGACCAACATATACGCAACAAAAAATACGGCAAACCTTAAAAAAAGCATAATCGTTGAAGTTACCTCTTTCCCTTTTCGAGTATAGGGGTGGCATATGGCCCGATCCGGAGATTCGTTTCATACGTTCAAATCAATTCAGATTGTGTATCTTAGCATAGTGCGTTTCATCCCGGCAATATCTTTTCCGCAGCCCCCAATTCGACAAGCCCCGCACAGGTATCCGATCCGATCCGTTTGGGGGTTTCCTTGTGTCGCATGAACCGGAAAATTTGACACACGCCTCCTTGATTTTTCCGAGGGCTTTGGTAATATTCCGCATTTCCTTGTTGCGTTCGCACGTCCTGTTATCTACAAAAAAACCGACATGAAGGATACCGGATATGGACAAAGAGAACTGGCAGAAAAGAGGCGTGGGACACCGCGAGCGCCTAAGAATGAAGTTTCAGAACGGCGGTCTGGAAAGATTCTCAGATGAAGAGGTGGTGGAGTTTCTGCTCACATTGGGGACCCCCAGAGGTGACCTTAAAGTACAGGCCCGGGAGGCGCTGAATCGCTTTGGAACCTTTTCCGGGGTCTTGTCCGCACCCAAGGAGAAGTTGACCGACATCAAGGGGATCGGCCCCAAGAACGCCTTGTATCTCCAATTTGTCCATCAGGTTGCCGCCAGATACCTGAAAGATCGCGCAGACGGAAAACCATTTTTTGGCTCCTCTCGGGCCGTGTTCGACTACCTTTTCCATACGATGCGGGACCTCAAGCGGGAAGTGTTCAAGGCCCTTTTCCTAAATCGCAAAAATGAGTTGATTTTCGATCAGGATGTTTTCCTGGGCACTCTGACCGGAAGTGCGGTCTATCCGCGCGACATTATGACGCTTGCCCTTGAAAAGAGTGCGGCCGCCCTCGTATTCGTGCACAACCACCCTTCCGGCGATCCCACACCCTCTCCTGAAGATCGGCAGCTCACGCGACAGCTCGTGTGGGCCGCGAAGCTTCTCACCATTCAGGTTCTCGACCACATCGTCATCGGGCACAACACCTATTACAGCTTCGCGGATGAGGGCCTCGTGAAACGCTTCGCGAACGAATACGACCACAAATTCTTGTCTCCCTGAACGTGCTTTGTCCCCGGGGAGATCCTTATCAAAGCGAGACGGCGGTTGGAGCCCCTTTCTCCTTAAACCCTTGACACAATCCAAGGAATCATGAATCATGACACCCATCGGACGCAGAATTATTGCGAGAGTGGCGGAACTGGTAGACGCGCTGGATTTAGGATCCAGTACCCGAAAGGTGTAGGGGTTCGATTCCCCTCTCTCGCACCACCATCGAAATCCGCAACGCCTTTACGATCCGCCGCACGGGGAAAAACGGGTGCTGAAAACCTGAGTCGTTTGCCCTGCCGCAATTTCAAATCCGTGGATCGTTTGAAATGCAAAATAAGCCGGAAACTTCCGGGTCAGGAATTGTCCGGAGAAAATCCCAGAGCCCTGCGGCGATCCCTTGAAATTTAACAAATCATTGTTAGCATTTTATCGGTTAAGTCTCGTTAAATTGGATTTTGCTTTTTACGATCCTCCTGCACGATTACCCATCGGTGCGAGCGCGTCTTGATTTGAATTACCGGGTGAGGAAAAACATGAAAACCAGCGTAGAAGATATCAGCGCCGTCAAGAAAAAAATATCGGTTGAAATTGAGCCGCTGGAAGTTGACAACCGATTCGACGCGGCCTTCAGAAAAGCCGGCAAGCAGATCCGAATACCGGGATTCAGACCGGGCAAGGTGCCGAGGAAAATCCTTGAACGTCACATCGGGACCCAGGTGGCGGAGGATGTGGCGAAAGAACTCATCAATGAAACCCTGCCGAAGGCTTTAGAGGAGAACGGAACTTTTCCATTGGGTGCGCCGTTTCTTGAGAAAGAGACACTTAAGCAGGGACAGAATTTTAAGTATTCCGCCCTGATAGAGGTTCGCCCTCAATTCGAGCTGGGAACCTATTTGGGGCTCGAAGTCGAAAAAGAAGCGCACGTCGTCACGGATGAGGATGTCCAAAATCAGCTCGAAGAAATCAGAAAGTCCCATGCCGCCTTCGTCTCGGTTGACGACCCCGACAGGCCGATCCGAAAGGGTGATCATGCGGTCATCGATTACGAAGGGTTTGAGGACGGTCAACCTCTGGAAGGAATTCAAGCCTCAAATTTTCTTCTCAAAGTTGGAGGCAACAGTTTTCATCCAAAATTCGAGGAAGCCCTGCTGGGTCTTCGAAAGGGAGAAAAAACGGAGTTTGAGACTGATTTTGAAGACAGCTACCCTCACGAAAAACTCGCGGGCAGAAAAGTAACGTTCACGGTTGAAGTTCTCGATATCAAGGAGATGGTACTTCCCGACCTCAATGATGACTTCGCCCGGGATCTCGGGCTGGAATTCAAGGACTTCGAAGATCTGAAATCTAAGGTCAGGGAAACCTACGGTGCGCAAGAGGAAAAAAGAATCGACCGGGAGCTGAAGCGGCGATTGCTGAAGAAAATATCGGACGGGGTCGATTTCGAAATTCCCCAGACCCTTGTGGAATCCGAACTCAATTATGCGGTTGAAATCGTCAAGCAAAACCTCGTCAGAAGCGGATCCGATCTCCAAAAGGCGGGAATTCCGGAAGACAGGCTGCGTAAGGACTTGAGACCTGCTTCAGAAAAGCGGGTCAAGGACCTGCTGATTCTGGGGGAAATATCCAAACAAAATGAAATCACGGTTGATGAGGCCGACTTGGCCAAGGAATTTGAGGCGTTGGCCGCCGACACCGGGCAGGACGCTGCAGCGCTGCGACAGTATTATCAGGTGCGAGAGCTGATGGGACCGCTGAAAGAAAAGCTGTTGGAGGAAAAAACGTTGAACTACCTGGTTGAAAATGCTAATATTTCCATTACGAACAATCCGGGAGACAAAAAACTCGATACACAGGAGAACATTTAAATACGATGCTGATACCAATTGTTGTTGAACAGTCCAGCCGGGGTGAGCGCGCGTATGACATCTACTCAAGGCTGCTGAAGGACCGGATCATCTTCATGGGGGAGCAGGTGGTGGATGGGATGGCCAATACGGTCATCGCCCAGATGCTTTTCTTAGAGTCTGAAGATCCCGATAAAGACATTAACGTGTATGTGAACTCCCCGGGGGGGTCCGTCACGGCAGGATTGGCCATTTATGACACCATGCAATACATCAAACCGGAGGTTGCCACCATCTGCATGGGCCAAACCACCAGCATGGCGGCCTTGCTCCTGGCGGCCGGAGCGAAGGGTAAGCGGTATGCCCTCCCCCACTCCAGGATCATGATTCATCAGCCGCTCGGCGGGGCGCAGGGGCAGGCGACGGACATCGACATCCATGCGAGAGAAATTTTGAAAATCCGGGACACCCTCAACCAAATTCTCGCGAAGCATACGGGTCAACCGATAGATAAGGTGAGCAAGGACACGGAGCGCGACTTTTTCATGAACGCTGAAGAGGCGAAAGAATACGGCATCATCGATCGGATTATCACGACCAGAGAAATGCAAAACCAACTTTCCAAAAAAACAAAAGGCCAAAAATAATGAGTAAGAAAAGCGACGCCAGTGACGACCTCATGTGTTCCTTCTGCGGAAAGAGTCAGGATGAGGTAAAAAAACTCATCGCCGGTCCGTCCGTATATATTTGCGATGAATGCATTCAGCTCTGTAATGAAATCATTGCGGAAGAATACACGCAAGAGAGCGACGAGGAAGCGATTTCTCACTTACTGAAGCCTGCCGACATAAAAGATATTCTGGATCAGTATGTCATCGAACAGGAGCGCGCGAAAAAGACCCTCTCGGTGGCGGTTCACAACCACTACAAACGAATCAGCACCAAAGTGGACATGGAGGGTGTTGAGATCGAAAAAAGCAATATTCTTTTGATCGGTCCGACCGGCTCAGGCAAGACCCTCTTGGCACAGACGTTGGCCAAGGTGCTGAAGGTCCCGTTCACCATCGCCGATGCCACCACCCTCACCGAGGCCGGGTATGTGGGCGAGGATGTGGAGAATATCATTCTAAACCTGGTTCAGATGGCGGATTATGATGTGGAATCGGCGTGCAAAGGGATCGTGTACATCGATGAGATCGACAAAATCGCTCGAAAATCAGACAGCCCCTCCATCACGCGGGATGTTTCCGGAGAGGGTGTCCAGCAGGCATTGCTCAAAATCATCGAGGGCACCATGGCGAATGTGCCGCCCAAAGGGGGCAGAAAGCACCCGCAACAGGACTTTGTCAAGGTGGACACCGGCAATATTCTTTTTATCTGCGGCGGTACGTTCAACGGTCTGGAAAAAATCATCCGAAATCGAATCGGCATTAAAGTGATGGGATTTGAAGCCGATATTAAAGGGAAAGGAGAGCTGGACATCAACGAGATCATGTCCCTTGTCCAGCCGGAAGACCTCATCCGGTTCGGTCTCATACCGGAATTTGTCGGTCGCATACCGATTCTTGCCACGTTGAACGAACTGAGTCTGGACGCACTCGTCCGGATATTGACGGAGCCGAAGAATGCCCTCATTAAACAATACAAAAAACTGTTTGAACTGGAAGACGTGAAACTCAAATTTACGGAGGAAGCCCTCCTGGGGGTTGCCAAAGATGCCCTGAAACGCAAATCCGGCGCACGCGGTCTGAGAGCCATTCTTGAATCTGTGATGTTGGATATCATGTATGAAATCCCCTCCACCACAGGCATCCGAGAATGTGTCATCGGTGAAGAGGTCATCATCAAAGGCGAATCTCCACTCTTAATCTATGAAAACCAGGCGGAGTATGCATAAAAAAATGTTTAATTTAACAAAAAAAGATCCGGGCGACTTTGCAGGCGCAGAAAATTCCTTCTATCCCCTTCTTCCCCTCAGGGATGTGGTTGTTTTCCCAAACGTGGTCGTACCGCTCTTTGTGGGGCGGGAAAAATCAATCAAGGCACTTGAGTATGCCATGTCGCATCAGAAGGAGATCTTCCTGTCCGCGCAGCGGGATGCGAAAGTGGATGATCCTTCCCCGCGAGACATTTACTCCTTCGGCACGCTCAGTAGCGTTTTGCAGTTATTGAAGCTTCCCGACGGTACCGTGAAAGCCCTCATCGAAGGAAAATCGAGAGGTAGAATTGAAAATTTTCTGACCGGGCAGCAATTTTTTATGGTCGAAGTCAAACATATCTCGGCCCGCTACGAGATCACTGCGGAAACGCGTGCGCTCATGCGGACCATCAATACCAATTTCAAGGAATACGCGAAGCTGAACACCAAAATCGGTCCGGAAGTTGTCTCCACAGTGACCTCCCTCGAGGACCCGGTCCGCCTTGCCGATACGATCGCCGGCCATCTGACGCTGAGAGTGCGCGAAAAACAGGAACTGATCGAAATACAGGACCTCAACCAGCGGTTGGAAAAACTGTATGAACAACTTTGCAGTGAGATCGACATCTTGAAGCTTGAGCAGCGTTTGAGATCAAGAGTCAAGAAGCAGATGGAAAAAACCCAGAAGGATTATTATCTCAACGAACAGATGCGTGCCATCCAGAAGGAAATGGGCACGAAGGATGATTTCAAAGCCGAACTTGCCGAGCTGGAAAAAAAGATCAAACGAAAACGATTGTCCAAGGAAGCCAATGCCCGGGTAAAGCAGGAATTCAACAAGTTGAAGATGATGTCTCCCATGTCCGCCGAGGCCACGGTGGTCCGCAATTACATCGACTGGATCCTGTCTCTGCCCTGGTACGAAAAGACAAAACAAAAGCTGGACATTGAAGAGGCGGAAGTGATTTTGGATGAAGATCACTATGGTCTTGAAAAACCGAAAGAGCGGATACTCGAATATCTGGCGGTTCAGCGGTTGACCAAGAAAATGAGGGGACCTATTCTGTGTCTTGTGGGCCCGCCGGGTGTCGGCAAAACATCGTTGGCCAAATCCGTGGCCAGGGCCACGGGTCGGAATTTCGTACGGCTCTCCCTCGGAGGGGTCCGGGATGAAGCCGAAATCCGTGGGCATCGAAGAACCTACATCGGTGCGCTTCCCGGAAAGATCGTTCAGTTTTTGAAGAAGGCGAAATCCAACAACCCGGTCTTCTGTCTCGATGAAGTAGACAAGATGAGCACCGATTTCCGGGGGGACCCCTCGGCGGCCTTGCTGGAAGTGCTCGATCCGGAGCAGAATTTCGCGTTTAACGATCATTATCTGGACCTGGACTATGATCTTTCCGATGTGTTCTTTATCACCACGGCCAATTCCCTCCACAGTATTCCGCTGCCGCTGCAGGACAGAATGGAGATCATCCGGTTACCCGGATACACCGAGCTGGAGAAGCTCAACATCGCGAAGCAGTTTTTGATCCACAAACAGGCCGATCAAAACGGCCTTCATGCCGACAACATCTCATTTTCCGACAAGGCAATTGTTTCCATCATCCGGACCTACACAAAAGAAGCCGGTGTGCGGAACTTGGAACGTGAGATCTCCTCCATCTGTCGGAAAGTGGCGAGGAAAGTGGTCAAACGGGGTAAGGACACCGTCATATCCATCAAAGCCCAGTCCATTCACAAATACCTCGGGGTGCCCAAATACCACTATGGACGCGCGGAGGAGAAAAACGCGGTGGGCGTGGGAACGGGGCTGGCGTGGACGGACTTCGGCGGCGAAATCCTTCAAACGGAAGCGACATTTATGCCGGGGAAGGGAAGTCTAGTTCTCACGGGCAAACTGGGGGATGTCATGCAGGAATCGGCCCAGGCTGCGCTGAGTTATGTACGATCCCGGGCCCGCCAGTTGAGACTCCCGGACGGCTTTTACGAAAAAATCGACATTCATATTCATGTGCCCGAGGGCGCCATTCCGAAAGACGGTCCCTCTGCCGGCATCACCCTGGCCACCTCCATCGTCTCCGCCCTGACCCGAATACCGATCAATCGGGATATCGCGATGACCGGCGAGATCACCCTCAGAGGTCGGGTGCTTCCCATCGGCGGCCTGAAAGAAAAAATACTCGCAGCCCACAGAGGCGGCATCACCAAAGTCCTCATTCCTTTTGAAAACAAAAAAGATATCGAAGAGATACCCAAAAAAATTCTCAAGAAGGTTGAGATCATTCTCGTGGAGCACATGGACCAAGTTCTTGAGGAAGCGCTGGCCCTTGAAGCGGGAGATCAGCTCTTTGCTTCGGCGGAACAATGCGTGCCGTTCTGCCTGAAAGACATTCCGGAGCGGGATGCGGAAAAAACGTCGGTGCCGGAGATCACCGCCCACTGAGTCATCCAAATATTCTTGACAAACTAGATTCGAGGGGTTAGAAAGCTACTTCCTAGACTGGGCGGATAGCTCAGCGGGAGAGCATCGGCCTTACAAGCCGAGGGTCGCAGGTTCAAATCCTGTTCCGCCTACCACGGGGACGTAGTTCAGTTTGGTTAGAACGCCGGCCTGTCACGCCGGAGGTCGCGAGTTCGAGTCTCGTCGTCCCCGCCATGATAAATCCTCAAGCCCGTCCCAAAATGGCGGGCTTACTTTTTATGGGTTGGCAGCGCGATTTAGGACGTCCCGCTGATACAGCGGGAAGGTCGCGAGTTTCCCGATCAATATCGGGATCGTCCCCGCCACAATAAATTCCCAAGCCTGTCGACGATA
>Ga0180433_10011410_pt1 | contig 10535 bp, 6 predicted proteins | sample SS_ome_8_FD_132980 | JGI IMG/M metagenome (GOLD analysis project Ga0180433, IMG submission 132980) | Hypersaline lake sediment archaeal communities from the Salton Sea, California, USA - SS_1_D_1 metaG | ecosystem: Environmental > Aquatic > Non-marine Saline and Alkaline > Hypersaline > Sediment...
CTCTTTTTGAAAGACCCATTTTTTCATCTTAGCCAATGTATGAAGACACGAATCTTTATTCTCTGTTCGTACATTGCCTTTCAAATAAGAAAGCAATAGGTCCACTCGATTTACAGTAATGGCATCTTCAAAAGAGCTTTCTGTGATCATTGTGAATGAATTTTTTAGGCTCCAACGTTCCTTGGAATTGCCTCAGGGCCATACTTTCCCTCTTTATAACTTTTTGCCATCTCTTCAAGGGTAATAAAGGGAACGTGAGGTGCATGACCTGCTTGTCTAAACTGGATCATCCGCTCTTTACATACCTCTTGCATTTTCGCTCTTGCCTCTTTCATGTAGGCGCGTAAGTCAAAGACTGCAGGATCCTCGTCAAGTTTTTTTCGTATAGCTGCAGTCATTGCAAGACGGTTGTCGGTGTCGACATTGACCTTGCGTACGCCTGCGGCAATACCCCGTTGAATTTCCTCCACAGGAACACCGTAGGTTTCAGGGATTTTTCCTCCATGCTGGTTGATAAGGGCAATGAGGTCTTGTGGTACAGAGCTTGATCCGTGCATAACGAGATGGCAGTGAGGAATCCGCTCATGAATTTCTAAGATCCGTTTGATAACGAGGACATCGCCTGTGGGTTTTTTGGAGAATTTGTAGGCTCCATGACTTGTACCGATAGCAACGGCGAGAGCATCAACGCCAGTCCTTTGGACAAAATCAACGGCCTGATCCGGATCTGTGATAAGTTGTTCGAGGGTGAGTTTGCCCTCTGCTCCATGGCCATCCTCTTTTTCTCCACCCATTTTTTCTAATGAGCCGATACAGCCGAGCTCTCCTTCTACAGAGACGCCGATACTATGGGCAATATCGACCACATAGCGAGTGACTGCCACATTATATTCATAAGATGCAGGAGTTTTTCCATCGGCTTCTAAGGAGCCATCCATCATCACACTGGTAAAGCCATGCTTCATCGCAGAGATGCACGTCTCTGGGCTATTGCCATGATCTTGGTGCATGACGACGGGAATTTCTGGGTAGAGTTCGACAGCTGCGAGCATCAGGTGTTTGAGAAAAAGATCGTTCGTATAGCTTCGTGCACCTTTACTTGCTTGAATAATAACAGGGCTCTTTGTTGCTCTTGCAGCCTCCATAATAGCTTGAATCTGTTCCATGTTATTGACATTTAATGCACAGATTCCAAAGTTGTGTTCTTTTGCATAATCTAAAAGGGGGCGCATTGGGATAAGGGCCATATGTATATTCTCCTGTTTTTCTTTAACAATGCAAAAAACATCCTTTTTTTTAAACCAAAAAATATCTGGATGTTTAATTGTCTTTTTTATAAATAAAAAGAAACAACAAGAAATTATATTTAATTATAAAAAGGATTTAATATGTCTTTAGAAGGTGTGAAGGAAAATAATCCGGTATTAAGGCAGAGCATTGAAGCGGTGCCCTCACAGGCAGCTCCTGTAAAAAAAGCAGCTGCTCAAGCACCTTCGATGCGTGCTCAGGTAATAGATGGAGCAGGCTCACACCCATTAGGCGTGCAAGGGGAGAGAATACAGGAAGTAGCGCAATTGCATACAAGGGTGGCCTCTCAAAAAGTATTGAAAGAGCATGTAACTGGAAGCTCCACAGCTGGGTTGAATGGCGTTGCATCAGGTGCAGGGAGCGTGCAAGGCGCTGCTGCTAGAAGGTTTAGTGTGTTTTCTCCTATTGGAGAAGATGAGGACGAATTAGATCAGATGGATAGCCTTCGTCTGGCAACGGATCATATTGCGATGGCCGAAGGGGGGCTTATGTCTCCTAAAAGTAGCAGCACTCTTTTGCGTTTTAGAGGTAAAAAAGCACGAGAGCTTTTTATTCGAGATGAAGATAAGGAAAAAGTGAATAATCCCGCTCAGCTTAAAGTAGGGGATTTTGTTCTCTTCCCACGAAGTAAAAAAGGAGGGGAGAGTGCGGAGAAATTGACACCTCGTCAATTAGAGAGAAGGAAAGCTGAAGATGCAAGAGAGAAGACGCTGGGTCAAGTTGTAAAAAAGGAAGGGGAAAAGGTTGAGATTTCTTGGGCCGAAAAAGGGCAAGAAATGGTGAAAGAGGTGACTGCTTCTATAGAATACGATTTGGAAAAAGTAAAGGCTGCAGCGCTTAAAGAGGATATTTTAGAACCTCTTCTTGGTCTCAAAGGAGAGGATATCCACATAGAAAAAAGGGATAGGTCTCTTGTGAGGGATCCAATGGACCTTCAGAAAGGGGATTATGTTCTTTTTCCACGTAGTGATGGTTCAACAAGGCTTGGTCGTGTCGAGCAATTCACTCCAACAATGAACAAGGAGACGGCAACTGCAGAATTACTTATACGTGTTTTTTGGAAAGAAGCAGGTCGAGATGTAATGATGAAAGAGATGGGCGTACACTTAAATAACCCTCGAAAAGCAATCTACCTTATCGATAATGCGATAAAGAAAGAGATAGAACCTGAGTCGGTTCCGGAGACGCCTCACTCCTCTCCGCGATCATCTGTAGAATCTCCAAAATCAAGAGTATCTGAACATCAGCCGCCCACCTTAGAACAGTTAGATGATTTAAGGGAGAGGCATAAGCTTTTAAGTACAAGTGCTCTTCCAAAGGACCAGCAAGCCTTTTTGGAATTGCAGGTACAAAATCACCTCGCGCCTTTTATGAAAAGTAAACCAGGAGACCCTATTCGGACCCAGCAGAGAGGGGCGCTCATCGACACAGTCTATCCTCTTATGAAAGGTAAGATTACATTGTCAAAAGTAGAATTAGAGGGGCAGCTTCTTAAAGTATACATTATAGAAGCAGCAAAAGCCCATAATGTGCAGATGTCTATGTCGATCGACCACCCCTCGAGTACGGCGATAGATATTCGAACAGGAGCGGGACAGCGGTTTATTGCAGAGCAAACTATCCCACAGTTACAGTTGGCTCTTCAAACTGACTTCCCTGGCCTGAGAATGGATACGCATGCATTAAGTCAAGATTACCAATCTGCGCTGCTCGATATTATCGACCAGCAAATAGAAGTGGCAAGAGAACACGCAAGTGCTCCTGTTTCAAAAATGACAAGAATAGAAAAACGCCTTTTTGCAGAAGTTCTGAACCAGCTGCCTCCAGGAACGGATCTAGCGAAGGTTGAAGAGGCAGTCCAGCAGATACCTCAAAGTGATCTCTATAGCCTTGAGGAGTTAGCAAATCAGCAAAAAGAGAGAAATCTTCCCAGGGCTTTAGATGCTTTAAAGAGCTCTAAAGAGTATAGAGAAATGAGCGAAAAGACCTATTTGCGGGCTTTTCAATTGATCTCAAAAGACCTTATTGAGAATATTGCCACAAGGCTTAAAGCATCCCGTTCTCCTCGAAGTGGGTCATCTTCTCCTAAAAGCTCGCTTACTCAAACGCAGAGCCTGCTTGCTAGGGCAGTTATAAGCAAACTTCCCAAAGATTATGATCGTGTCAAAGTAGAAAATGCTATTCGGCAGATACCTCAGCAGGGATTGCAAAATCTTGAAAGCGATATAAATCAGAAGTACCGTGAAATGCACGCAGCAGCAGATGAGGACATGTGTCGTACGACAACTGATAAAGTATCAAGAGAGGCATTTCATGCGGTCTCAGGACAATTTGTAAAATCAATAGCTGATGGAATAAAAAGGTCGAGCCCTGCAAGAGGGGTTGGGGAGACGCTTCAGAGAGAAGCTGGCTATGGTCAGGAGATGCTTATCCATCAAACACTGCAAGATCAAGATATACAACGCCTCTCTTCAGCAAAAGCTGCAAAAGTTAAGGAAATAGTCCTTCAAATGGATAAGGGGGCCATCCAGACGCTTATTAAGAGGACTCGACAGCAGTTTTCTGCCGCTTTTGAAAAAGCACTGCAGAATCTCAATCCGCAAACAAGAGCAAGGGTTGAAAGTGATGAGGTAAGTTATGAAAAGTTACAGGATGCTGTTTTTAATCAGGAGTTTAAAAGGATCTCTCAAGACATGAGAGAAGAGGTGATTTATAGAGTGACCGGAAAGACGAAAAGTGCACGACGCCGCGAAAGGGAAGGACTTAAATGATGGAGGAAAAAAGGGAAAACCCTCGCCTTAAAGAGAGCTTATCGCCATATTTACGCCAGCATCGTTTTGATCCTATAGAATGGTATCCATGGAGTAGAGAGGCGCTCCAACGCGCTCAAAAAGAGCAGAAACCCATTTTTTTAACTATTGGGTATTCGACATGCCACTGGTGTCATGTGATGCAAGAAAAGACCTTTTCCTCACCTCGTTTAGCATCACTTTTAAACGCCTACTTTATCCCTGTTATTCTCGATAGAGAGGAGAATCCCGAGCTTGACCTTCTCTATATTGAAGCTGCACAAAGTTTGATTGCAGGCTCTGCAGGATGGCCACTGAATATCCTTCTCACTCCTGACTTAAAACCATTTTTTGCATCGACCTATATGCCCTTAGAGCATGCTTTAGAGGTTATAAGAAGAATGAAAGAGCTTTGGAATGGAGAAGCGAGAAGAGCGCTTATTGAACAAAGTGAACGCCTGGCAGAGTCGATGAAAAAAAAGGCTATTCAAAAAGGTGAGGAGTTGCCTTTTGAAGAAAGGGTTTTAGATGTAGCAGAAACGCTTTTTCGAGTTGCAGATCCTATTTATGGCGGCATGAAAGGAGCTCCCAAATTTCCCTTGGGTTATCAGATGATTTTTCTTCTGCGCTACAGCTTGCGCTATCAAGATAATCGAGGGATTTTTTTAGCTGAAAAGACACTCAAGCAGGCGTATCAGGGAGGTATTCACGATCTTATTGGAGGAGGGTTTGCTCGCTATTCCATTGATGATCAGTGGCACATTCCTCACTTTGAGAAGATGGTCTCAGATAATGTTTTTTTAGCACTTGCTTATCTTGAGGCATTTCGGGTGACCTCTAAAGAATTTTATAGGGAAGTGTGTGAGGAGATACTCCAGTGGGTGTTTCGAGAGATGCATGACAATGAAACAGGTGCTTTTTATTCTTCTGAAGATGCGGACTCAGAAGGTAAAGAGGGGTATTTTTATACCTGGACACGAGATGAGATTTTGTCGATTCTTGGACCTGAAAAAGGGCAGCTTTTTTGTGATATTTTTAATGTGGCAAAGGAGGGGATTTTTGACGGACGCTCCGTGCTTTATAGAGAGGAGAGTATTGGAGAGCTTGCAGAAATTGTTAATATGAGCGAAGAGGAGCTCGATTCGATTCTCGCAGAAAGCAAGATGAAGCTATTTTATGGGAGAGAAAAAAGGGAAAAGCCTTTTGTCGATAAAAAGGTTCTTTCTACAACAAATGGCCTTATGATTCGATTGCTCGCAGAAGCAGGCCTCTTTTTCGATGAGGATCTCTATATTCAAGAAGCAGAAAAGACCGCACAGCTTATTAAGAAGATATTGTTTAAAGATGGACTCCTGTACCGCTGTAAAGGAGAAAATGGTTTTCATGGTGCATTAGAAGACTATGCCTACCTTATAAGTGGGGTGCTCTCTCTTTTTGAGGCAAATGGGAAAGAGGAGTATCTTCTCTTTGCTATCGAACTTGCAGGCATAGTAAAAAAAGAGTTTAAGGCAAAGGAGGGGGGCTATTTTCAAAATGATGGTCTTCGTCAGGATCTTTTTTTGCGTAAATGTCATTTTTTTGATGGTTCAGAACCATCTGGGAATGGGGTACATAGTGAAAACCTTTTACGTCTTTATCAGATTACTGGAAAACAAGACTACCTCAAAGAGGCAGAGGATATATTTAAGGCCTTGAGAGGCTGTGTCGACAAGAACCCGATAAGTTACTGTTATCATATTCTGTCTCTTTTACGCTATTTTGATACGAAGAAAAAGACTCTTGTTTTATGTCTTGATGAGAAGAAAGAAAGTAAAAGAGATATTGCCTCCATTCTTACTCACAAGGTGATTCCTCATTACTCTCTTATTTGGCGCCATCCTGAGGAGAAAAATGAGAATTCTATTCTTTACCAGCTTGAAGAACTGCCACAAGAAAACCCTCCAACGCTCCATATCTGCTCTGAGAATATGTGTGAGGGGATAAAAAAGGGCAAGCAAGAAATTAAAGTTTTCTTGCAACAATGGTAAGAAAGAGAGGAAACTCCTTTCGCGCTCTATTCTCTATCTTTTTTTTGCTTCCTGTACTTGTTTTTGAGCAGCACCATTCATGCATGTTCTCAATCACAAAACCATTTTTAGAGAGTGCTTCAAAATAGTATGAGAGGGGGTAGTGAAAGGAAAAGGTATAGATTTTTTCCTTTTTTGAGGGGGTCATATCAATGGGAATATCTTGTGGGGACATGTAGGAAAAGAGCTTTCGTGTATTCTGATGTCTTTTTTCATCATACTCCCAGCTACTCTGCCTTGGAATACGAAAGGCAGGGTGGTTTAAAATAATAAAAAAGCGGCCATCTTTTTCAAGGACCCCGCTTGTATGTGCAATGAGCGCTTCTTGCTCTTTTACATTTTGCATCGCTAAGCAGCAGAGGGCATGGGTATACGTTTTTTTCACAGGAAAAGGTTTTGTCATGTCATGAAGAATAAACTCTCTTTTTGAGGAGGGAGGCGAGTGGGAGGTTGCTGCATCAAGTAATTTTTTTGAGAGATCGAGGCCAGTATAGAAAACCTCTTTTGGGATATTTAGGGCGATAAATCCTTGGCCGCAGCCCAAATCTATTAGAGAGCTTTCTTTTTTCAAAGAAAGAAGAGGTAGAAGATTGGGGAGGATGACCTCTTTGTGGTAGTAGTGGCCCGTCTGTCCTACTTGCTTGTCATATGAGGAGGCAAAATCTTGCCAGGAGGTTGTTGATACTTTCTTTTTCATTGTGTTTTTTTTAAGTTACTTATGGTACATTTTACGAAAATAGGTTTTTTATGACTCCCCAATTTTTAGAAAATAAAGAGCTCGAAAGAGAGTTTGAGAAAGTGCTCAAGGTAAAATCGCAGGGAAAGCAAGAGAAAAAGGTGCTTGAGCTTGTTGAGCAAAATCTTCAATCTAAGACAGAAGATACAGAGCGTTTATTGCTCTTAATCAGCTATTCCTCTTGTCTTTTTGCTACCGGTGCAAGTGATGAGTATGTAACGAAAATGGAAGCTCTTTTTGATCAAATCGAAGAGCAGGCTCCTCAAGATCCTGAGCTATTCTCTAATTTTGCTGAGATACTGATGATGTGTTATGTAGAAAAGATGCGCATATCATTTTTATATCGAGCAAAGAAATATGCTGAAAAGGCGTGTGACATCTTTTTGCAAGAAAAAAAGCAAGGCAGTCAAGTAGCTGAGCACTTTTTTACCCTTGGAGCGATCCAGCAAGCACTTTTTATGGAGACACTCGACGAAGAAGATTTTCTTCAGAGTGAATCTGCTTTTTCCTGCGCAGAGAAAATGGGTTTGGAAGAAGATGAGCTTTTTGCAGAGAAGGGAAAGCTTTTATTTTTTGCCGCTCAGATACTATCACAGCCTGTTTTGTTAAAAGAGAGTATTGAGAATTTGGAAAAAGTAATAGATCAGGGAGAGTTCGAAGATGTAGCTTTGATGGTAAAAGCTCTCTCTCTTTATGCTTTTTATGAAGAAGATGAAAAAGTGATGCACAGTGCTAAGGCTCTTTTAGAAGAGAGTAGTCAGCTTGCAGGAATGGATGAGGAACTTGAAGAAGCAGAGATTTTTCATTTGATCTATGAGGGAAGGCTTTTTGGAAAGTCAAAATCTTTTGTTGAAGCGCTTCAAAAGCTTCATGAGACAGAGGGAAAGAATAACCACCTTACCTATTTGCGTGCACTCGCTCTCTTTTTGTTGTCAGACGCTCGAAAAGATGAGGAGCTTCTTTTAGAATCTCTCTCTGTCTTTGAAGAATGTGCCCATACAGAGTATGGCCGATATGGCTTTTTCTGGAACTATAGGGGTCTTGCCTTCTTTTTGCTTTCAGAAATACGTGAGAATGAACTCTACTTGGAAGAGGCAGTACGTTCTTTTGAAAAAGCTCTCGACCTCTCTCCACACCTTGTTCCAGATTGGGCTTATAACTATGCCTTTGCACTTGACTGCCTCGGCCACATTGCGGATGATGAGCACTATTTTGAGGAGGCAATTGGTATCTCAAAAGAGCTTTTAGATCAGTATATGGACTTTCTTCCTGCAAAAAAGCAGCTTGCTTATTCCATTGCCCACCTTGCGGGAACGGTGTCAGACTTAGAGTTATTTGAATCAGCAGTGCCTTGTTTTCAGCAGATAGTGGAAGAGGACCCCGATGATCCAATGATGTGGGTAGAGTTTGGCCTTTTGTGGATGCATGTAAGTGAGCTTCTTGCAGATGAGGTGCTGCCTGATGGAGAGGCTTTCTATGATAGGGCAGAGGTCTGCTTTTTTAGAGCACTCCACCTAGGGGCTTATCATGCTCATTTCAATTTATGTTGCCTCTATGCCTTTACTGACGAAAAAGAAAAGGCGTTAGAGCAGTTTGTACAAGCTTTTGAAAAAAATACATTGCCTCCCTATGAGGATATTAAAGAAACACTTGTGGAGGAACTCCTCGAGGACTGTCCACAATATATGCAAATAATTGATAGTTTAAAAAAACGAGAGCTCTGGTAAGGTGCGATCAAGACGCTGGCCATTACATAAGGATGTATGTGGAAAAGTAGGCTCTTTTTTGTCCTTTGAGGATATAAAAAGTGCTCGTCTTGTAAGTAGAGAGATGGCTTTTGGGCTTGAGCGCTATTTTAAAGAAAGGGTTGGGCCCTCTTTCTTCAATAGTATTTTTTCTGAAGGCGCTTGGAAGGAAAAGAGTGTTTCGCTAGAAAAATACGCTGGAGACGCAAGGAGAGTCAATCTACATAATTGTCATCTTACAAAAGAGTGTGTTGCATTTATCGTACGGACATTTCCAAAGCTTGAGACTTTAGATATCTCCTTTTCCTTTCCTGAAAAAGATGGCTTAGAACCATTGGAAAGGTGTGCTTCCCTTCGAGCATTTATAGCTCAGCAGACACCCATTCAAGCGCTGCCAGCATTCTATGAAAAAGGAAGAAAAATCGAGCATATCGATCTGTCTTTTTGTACAGAGATTCCGTCAGAGTATTTTAGGAAGTTTCCCTACTTTAGAAACTTGCGCATTCTATCTCTTTCAGGAACGCACCTGAGCACGATTTATCCCTTGGTTCTTCATAGAAGACAGTTAAGAGAGCTCTCCCTTGCTTCCTGCTCTTTCTTCCTTCTATGGAATCACGATATAGATTTTCCTCAATTAGAGGCTCTCGACTTATCCTCAAATGGTACGATTCTCTTTCCAGGGTTTGTACGCGGTTGTAGAGAGACTTTAAGGAGTTTAAACCTCTCTGACTGTGAGAGCTTGTCTGCAGAAGCTTTTCTTCAAATGCCCCCTCTTCCTCAGTTGCAGAGGCTCTTTTTAAGAGGTGCTAAGATAGATCGCCTGAACCCTTTTTTACAGAGTCAGGATCTTAGAGAGATAGATCTATCCGGAACCAATATCCAGAGTGTAAATTTTGCCGGTAACCTTTTGGGCTTTCCTGCACTCGATCGATTTGCACAGTTGAGAAAGCTTATTGCAAAAGAATCAGAGATTACCTTAGACAATATTCGGCCCCTAAGAGATCGTTTAGAGGTGCTTGATCTGTCAGATAATTTTTGGGTTTTTGAGGAGGAAAATAAGCCTTTTCCACAAATGCCACGATTAAGAGAGCTCTTTTTACGAAATAGCGCTCTTGGTCGTATTAAATTGAGATCCCTTCTTAATAGTAAAAATATAGAAGTACTGGATATTTCTGGCACAGAAAGAACAAAAGAGGAGTTTGCGGCGCTGCAAGCGTTAGAAAAGCTTTCCACGCTATGTTTAGAAGAGTGTGAGACCTTTCCTTTTGATGTCCTTTCGAAAAATAGAGCACTCACTTCTTTAAGGATCGGTAGGGTTCCTCCAGAGTGTCCAAACTATAGGCACATCGCATCTCTTCATCAGGTTGAAAAGCTTACAATAGATGGAAAACCCTTCTCAGGTCATGTGGGGAGAAAGAAGATACGAAAACTTTTCGGGGTAAAAAAAGCCGATAACGAAAGTGGAGGAGAAAAAGCCCTATCTTTTTGAGACGGCTTTAGCCGTCTCAATTGTTGCCTATGCGGCCATACTCTATGCCCTTACACTTACAGGTCTCATATTGCCTTTACAGGTTGCTTTAGCTCTTTTCTTTTTTGGGGGGGGAAGCTGCTCTTTTACAGAGAATATATAAGAATAGAGGAAAATTGTATGGTAAGCGTCAAATAAACCCATCTGCTGCGATTTAACGCTTTCTGCTACTGTTATCTTTTCATCTTATAGAGAGGAGAGATATGAGCAGTATCACGACCAAAAAAAGAGCACTTTGGAAAACTCGAATAGAACAGTGGAGCCAAAGCAAAAAGAGTATAAAAGTATGGTGTCGAGAAAACAACATCGTACAATCTACTTTTCATTATTGGAAAAATCATTTCTCATTGCCTCCACCCACAA
>Ga0180433_10011411_pt1 | contig 10535 bp, 12 predicted proteins | sample SS_ome_8_FD_132980 | JGI IMG/M metagenome (GOLD analysis project Ga0180433, IMG submission 132980) | Hypersaline lake sediment archaeal communities from the Salton Sea, California, USA - SS_1_D_1 metaG | ecosystem: Environmental > Aquatic > Non-marine Saline and Alkaline > Hypersaline >...
TATTTTCATGCCATAATAATCCAACTATAGTTCTATCTGTTTCATTCATTAATGTTAAGTGTTGTTCAATATTATATTTATTATTAATTAATTTTTTTGTAATTTCTTTTGTATCTTCATTATATGATTTTGGATTTAATATATTATTAAGTATATCGTTTTTTAAAATACTATTATAATTAAAATATATTTGATATATTGATTTTAATTTTCTTAAATCACCTTGTAAAAATATAATAATATTTTTTTTAAACATTGAATCTAAATCAGGCATAGATTTATTAACAATCTCAAGCATTTGTTGATCAGTAGGTTTTTTTAATTCAAAAGATGTACAAACTTTCATTAACTCCTTAATTTTTTTGTCAATATGATAATTACTTATACAAAATATCGGATTATAAGTTACATCTTCTAATTTTTGTTTTTTAGTTTTTTTGGGACGAATTAATTTAATTAATGAATTAATACCACCTTTATCTCCATTATTCATTCCATCTATTTCATCCATAATAATCGAAATAGGTTGTTTTTTTTTATAAAATAAACTTACAATACTTTTGTCTGTCATATTGTGTTTTGTAATATTATCAATAATTGATTTATTACGGATATCTCCTGCATCATAACTAATTATATCATAATTTAATTCTTTTAATAAATTATTTACAAAAGTAGTTTTACCACAACCTGGATCACCATATATATATATACCTCTTTTTTGCTGCAAATTTTTTTTGTTAATCTCAAAATTTTTTAAAACTTCTTTAATATCTTTAACAATATTTTCTCTTTCTAAAATTTTATTAAAATTTAATAGCTCCATCTACAATCTTTTATTTTTACCTTTTTAGACCATTTTTCTTTTAAATAGTTAGAACCTTTATTTTGAATTAACATTAAACATTTATTTGAATTATTATCTATACAAAATTGCATTAAAAATCTTATATAATTTTCAAATATATAACATTTATATGTATATTTTTTCATATTTAACCATTTATTAAATTGTTCATCTAACAAATGGTTAAATACAAAACTATAATCATTTCGAACAATATCTCTAATATAACTTTCTAGCCTATTTTTTGGTATAATATCTTTAATTACATAATGATATTTAATATAATTTTCTTTTGTTAACCATACTAAATTTTCAGGTGATAATTTTGGGAAAATATATTCTTTTATTATATCATCAGGTAAAAAATTTAAATAATGAAATATATTAGTCATATATATATATATATCTAATATAACTTATAACTCTTTATATAATTATATTATTGAACAAACAGCAATAGCAATAACAGCTATTGCTACTCCTAAATAAATACCGGTTGCTCCATCGTTGCCATCATCTGATATAGGATTAAAGTGTCTTTCACAATCACCACCAGGAATAGTATCAGGAGAAATACCATCCCAAGTTATACCGCTTTGTTTTGCCCAGTTACATTTTGCTATTAAACCATTTTTTCCTGTCATCTCACTTATGCTTGAAGGAAGTGTTGCATTATTTCCTAATCCTTTAACATTAATACATTTAGATGTTTTAACAAATACTTCACTATTAGGTGTATCATTATTCTTATTAATTTTTTTAGAACCATTCTCGTTATTTATCATCCCAACAAAATTACCTTGATCTTCCCAATAATCTGGACATTCGCCAACAACAGGAGGCCATACATAATTATATTTCTTATTATATAATCTTATACCAATGGCTATTAAACATAAACATAACATAATTATTGCAATTATTAAAACAATATTACGGAAATTAAAATCCATTATATAAATAGTAGATATATTATTTATTCTTTTAAAGTAGTGAAAAAATAAGTAATAGCTAAATATGTAAATATTATTAATATATTATATAGTTATTTATATAATGAATAATGGAATGAATGGTCGTGTAAATATATTAAATCCTACGAATAATGCATGTTTTACACATCAGGATAATATACCTGTATCACAATGTTCTGATTTTAGAAATGCAATGACAGGTAATTGGTATGAAACTAGTTTATCTACATTATTTTTTTCAGAAAAAAATATACAAATAATTCAAAATGGAATAAGAGCTGGTGTATATAAAAAATCTAATGGTCAGTATAATGTAGGCAATCAAAATTGTGATGAATTAAAAATAATAATGAGAAGTATATTTTTACAATATTCTAAAAATTTGGGAGGTAATATTTCTAATCAGATAGAGGCACTAAATAATTTAGTTTTAAGTTATGCTATTAAACAAGTTTATGGAGAAGCACAAGGTTATATGCAATATAAATATGATGCTAGTACTTTAGTTACTCCAATACAACACCCTGTAATGTCTAAAACAAATGATAAACAATTGATGTTAAAACACTGGTTTTAATTATTTTTTAACTTTTAATTTTTTCTTTTTCTTAGGCTCAGTTTGAGAGATATTCATTTTATCTTTAAAAGTTAAATACATTTCACGTAATTTAGTTAATTCTTCAATCCAAATCATATCTTCAGTTTTATTTATTAAAATTTCTAGTTCTTTATTTTTATCATCTCTATCTTTTATAATTTTTTCCACATTTTCTTCTGTTACAGAATCCATGGGTAATTTAGTTAAATATTTAAATTCATTATCATCATCAATACAATCATATTTAGAATTATTAAGCATATTAATAACTTCTTCTTTTTTCTTACGTTTAAGAATAATTTTATCATTTAAGACATCCGTTATAAATCTAGCTTTATTTGTTAATATGAGAAGTTCTGTTTTTAAAGCTTTTAGTAAATATTCTTTTCGAAGTTTATAAATATTTCGTCTAATATTGATATAATAATCAATAATATCTTCAACATTATTAAATTTTTTTAACTTTTCTGTTTCGTCAAACATATGCATGTTTGTTGATGTTTTTGTTGTATATAGTTTTAAAAATTTTTCTAATTCACAACATCCATATTCTGTTTCTGTCTGAACCATTTTTTCAATAAATCCAGGTGAAAATGTTATAGTAATATCTACAGAACAATCTGTACTCATATCAGTATAATCTGTAATAATAGATTTTTTCTTACCAGTTTTTTTACCATCATCTTGAATAAGATTTTCTAGAGTATGTTTATAATCATCAGTCCATGTACCTACAGGTAATTCATAAACTCTAACTTGATTATCACTAATAATATCATATTTGCCTTTAATTAAATATTTTGATGAATTAATAGGTGTAATTATTCCTTTAAATCCTTGAAAATATGGTAATATTTGAGGTTTTTCTTTATTTTTAATACTAGCAATAACATAATCAATAATAGATAATGGATTATATGGTAAAATATCACTGCTAAACCCAGTTCCAATTCCTTTACTTCCATTAATAAGAATCATTGGAATAATGGGAGCATAATATACAGGTTCAACAGGTGTTCCATCATCATCTAAATATTTAAGAACATTATCATCTAAAGATGGATAAATATAGCGAGTTAATGGATTTAAATTTGTAAAAATATATCTTTCTGATGCGGAATCTTTACCACCTTGAAGTCTAGTACCAAATTGACCTTTCGGTTCAAATAAGTTAATATTATTCGCACCAACAAAATTTTGTGCTAATCCAATAATAGCACCATTTAAACTAGATTCGCCATGATGATAACTACTAATTTCAGAGACTGAACCACTAAATTGTGCTACTTTAATTTCTTGAGTTAATTTTCTTTTAAAAGCAGTAAATAAAATTTTTCTTTGACTAGTTTTAAGACCATCAATCATATTTGGGATAGATCTATCACAATCATACTTAGAGAAATGAATCATTTCTTTACTAATAAATTCTTCGTATGATATGTTACTTTGATTAGTATCAAGATATAATTCTCTGTCATATCCTTCTAACCATGTTTTTCTATCTTGCGCACGTTTTTTATTAAATACCATATCAATAGCATTTCTAGAATTTTCTCCTGTACTTACAAATTCTACTACTTTTTTATTTTCAAAATATTCTTTGAATTCACTACTTGTACTAGTTCCTAATCCCTTATAATATTTAATTTTCCATCCTTTAATATCATTTGAATTTTTCCATATTTCATATTCTCCATCATTATAAAACTTAAGTTCATCATGCCCTTTTTTAGCTTTTAGAATTGGTGTATTCATAAAACCAATAAAACCAGGAATATCTAGCAAACTATTCCATTCTGAATCAAATAAATTAATACCTAATCCCTTAATATGACTACCATCTAAATCTTGATCGGTCATAAATAATATTTTACCATATCTTAATTTTTCTCTTGCATTATCTGCTGTATATATTTTACCAGTTTCTAATCCAAGTATTTGTTTCATTTCTTGAATTTCTTTATTTTCAAAAATACGTTTAGTTAATTCATCACGAACATTTAATAATTTTCCACGCATAGGATAAACACCAATATAATCTCTATCTTCTTTAGAAAGACCGGATACAATTCCTGCTTTTGCCGAATCTCCCTCACATAAAATAATAGTACATTGTTCACTTTTTTTTGTTCCAGCATAATTTGCATCTATTAATTTTGGAATACCTCGAACATTTTTGCTTTTTGTTCCATCTGTTTTTTTTACTCCTTTTAATTCTTTGACTTCTGTTAATGCACAAGCTGCATCCATTACACCAAGTTTAGCAACTTTTTCAATGAATTTATCACTTACATCACACTTTGAGCCAAAATTTCCCATCGGAGTATTCATATAGTCTTTAGTTTGACTATCAAATGTAGGATTATCAATGTCACATCTTACAAATAACATTAATTGTTCTTTAATAGTAGTTGCTTTAACATCTACTTTTTTCTTTTTTTTAATATAATCTGATAATTTTCTAATAATTTGATTTAGAATATAATCTACATGTTTTCCACCTTTTCCAGTATAAATACCGTTTACAAATGATACTTGTGTAAATTCTTCTTTTGGTGCCATACATACAGCATATTCCCATCTTTCTGAAGCTTCTTCATAAATTCTTTTAGTTTCACTTTTATCTCCAATATATAAATCTACATATTGTTGAAAATGTTTTACATTTGAAATAACTTCATTATTATACGAAACTTTAATTTTTTTATCTGTCACCGCTGCAATATCATATACTCGCCTCTTAAATAGAGCAAGCATATCTTTTGATAATCCTTGAATACCTAAACGTTTATAATCAGGTTTAAATGAAACTTTAGTATAAGGTTTTCCTTTAAATTTTTTAATAATTGGTGTTTTAATTATATTTAAATTATTTTCAAATTCTTGAGTATATTTTAATCCTCTAATATGATCTACTGTCTCTATCTTACCCCATACAGACCAAATTAATACTAGTTTAAATCCAAAGCCATTTTTTCCACCAGTAATTTTTTTTTGACTTTTATCATAATTAGTTGATGTTCTTAAATGCCCAAATATCATTTCTGGAATCCAAATATCATAGTCAGGATGTTTTTCTACATCAATTCCATTACCATCATTACTCATTGTAATAATACCCTCATTATCAATAGATATATCTATTGATGAAACAGGTAATGTATTTGGCTTACAGGCAGACATAGCTTGTAACATTCTAACGTAATGATCTCTGCAATTTACAATACCTTCATCAAATAATTTATATAATCCTGGAATAATATTAATATTTTTTGCAATAATATTATTTTTATCATTATCATAAATATAAGTATCATATTCCGTTAATTCCATTGACCCTGTATAAGTATCTGGATTATCAAGAACATGTTGTTTATCAGTTTTTTTTTGGTATGTCTGTGCAAGAGATGTCATAATTGTTTATTTTTGAACTTTAATCTCTAAATAGTTTCAATTTTATACTATTACATATATATATAACTATGTCTTCATATGGTAATTCTTATATTCCTTCTAGATTAAATTACTCACGTTGTGGTAATAATAGATGTCCACCAAAAATAAGAATAATTGATGACAATGGTCAACCTTTAACTGGAAATATAAATTTACCTACTTTTGAATTAACTAAAAATATACAATATTCTACTTTTATTAAAACAGCTGTTCAATCTAAACGAACAAAAACAGTATTTAGTGAAGATCAAATTAATCCATTTGGACAATGGCAAGGAGGTCCTAATGGTAGTGGAAAAAAATTATCTAATAATTTCTAGTGATTTTAGAAATAATATTTATTTAATATAAATGAAAAAACCCTTAAGACAATCAGATGGATTATATCATGTTAGAGGAAAAACATATAAACAATTAGCTGGTTCTAGAGCATCAGTATTTCATGGTGGTGCTTATAAAACTACTGGTGGATTAACTAAGGATAATCTAGTTATGAATAATACTGGACACATAGTTTCAAAGAAAAAACATATCACTGCTAAGAGAGAAAAACGTCTTGAAAAATATGGATATTATGCTAAGAAAGGAAAATTTGGTGCGGTTCGTAAAAATGGTAAAGCTATTACAAAGAAATCTAAAAAAAAGAGAAAATTAACACGTAAAAAAATAATTATTTAGACATAATTTTAATCTTTTTTCTCTCTAATATTTATAATGGCTTTTGAAATGAATGTAGGATCTCGTGCACAAGTATGGCATGGTACTGCTAAAAAAACTTCTGGTGGATTAACTAAGGATAAACTTATGATGAACAAACATGGACGTATTGTTTCTAGAAGAAAGCATAACACTGCTAAGAGAGAAAAGCGTCTTGAAAAAGCGGGTTATTTTACTGAAAAGGGTAAATTTGGTGCTGTTCGTAAAGATGGTACTAAACGTAGAAAAACTCGCAGTAACAAAGGTAAAACACACAAAAGACGTACACGGTAAATAATTAATAAAATAATTATTATTTATTATATTAATTTATAAACATGTTTTTAAAAAAAATTGTTAATAATTGGAGTTATCAAATACTTTCATTAATTTTTTGGTATTCAGCATGGACACTATTTGATACTATCTTTGAATTATATAATGTTTCTATAAAAAATAAAATAATAATACTACTTGTTAGTTTAGCAATATCTATTACTATAATAAATTAAACACCTAAAATGTTAAAATTTAAAATATTTTAATCATCATACCATTTATTGTTAATTAATCCATGATTATCAATTAAATCTTCTAATATCTCTCTTGCAACTTTTTCATAGTAACGTTTACTTACTATCCATTTTCCTTTATTAATATCAGCATAATTTTGATATATTTTATTTATTGACTGTATAGATTTATCAGATTGTCCTTTATATGATAATTTAAATATTTCTAAAGAATTAATAACTTCTTCACGTTTATTCCATAACGAACATTTTATATTTAAAATATATTTATTATCTTCAATACCTATTTCAGGATAAAAATGTTTAATTAAATCTAATAAAAAATCTTCATCAATATTTTGATTTTTTTCAATTTTCCAATTTTTAAAAATTTTAGTTAATTCATCTATTTCTATTTCTGATTCAATAACATCTTCTGATATTGTTGTATCCCAAAATTCTATAAAATTACTTACTACAGGTAAATTAATACTAGTAATATCTTGATATGTATCTAATGTTTCATTATAAGATAATTTATTTCGAAAATAACTTTTTAATGTTCCAAAAAATATTATATTTGGTAGATTATTTTGTTCTAAATATTTTTTCCATAAAAATACCATATTTTTATCTTTTATTGAAGTTCCTTGACATTTTTGAATTGAAGTATTAATAAAATCATCAACTATTTGATTTGGTGTTTTATTGCGTAAGTATAATGCATTATTTATTAATTTAGTATCATTACATTGTTCTAAAAATCCATCTGCATTTTGATATCTTAATGAATAGTGTGTTGCAACACATAATAAATCTATAATATATTTTGATATATAAGGATTTACATTTGTTATTTTGTTATGATGTGTTATATTTAATAGTCTACACTTATCATAATCATGATCATAATATTTATATTTTATTCCTGAAAATACATTAGATAATCCAAAATAATTATAACATAAATTACTTATCTCTCGTAATAATTCTTTTAAATCATCTGATATAATATAAATTAAATGTAAATTTTTTTCTAATATATAATCTCCTATTATTGTTAAAAAATATTTTGCATAATTTTTTGATGGTAAATAAGTAGGATATAAATTATTTATTACACTCTGAATTGTTGCTGATTCCGGTATAGCTTTTAAGGGTGATTGTTCTTTTATTCTTTTAATTATATTAACTTTTATTTTATGTTTCCAAGGAACTAAATTTTGTTCTTCTGTAATAGTTGTTAAAATTTGATGTAAAATATTATTTTCACTATATGCTGTAAAATGTATGTTATCATATAATAAAAATAATTCGTTATTACTACAATAATAATATTTATTTTTATGCATAAATCTTTCTGTAAATTCACTTTGATTACAGGATAATTGATTTTTTCTCTCTTCACGAATAATATTTTGTTCATTAAAATTTTCTAATACTTGAGGAAATACTTTCGTAATATGATTTACTATTTTATTTAACATATATGGATTTTCTTTATATTTCATAATTTGATTATCTAATGATTTATGTAAATCCTCATAATAATCTATATCATTCATAATAAATAATTATGATTATTCTTTTATGTCATTTAATTTATTTGTTTCCACTTACATTTACTAAATCTTTATTTAAATCAGGTAGAACTGATGAATGTAATTGATATAAACAATTATCTCTAAATGTAAAAGTCATGCGAGCTGTAACTGGTTCTTTAACATTATTCCAACTCCATGTTATAAATGCTGTATTTATAAATACATTATCTGTTACTTGAGATATATTATATTTTTTATCAATTACTTTAATTCCAGGCAATTTTGTAAAATATTTAAAATAGGTTTTAATATCTTCACCTTGTCTTTTTATCTGAGATACAGTTCCAACTAGATTACCATCACTACAAAACATTTTTGATATTGCTTCAGGATTGCGTTTTTCTGTTACTTCAATAATCCATTTATCTGTTAAATCTTTTATTTTTTTTTCTGTTTTTTTTTCTATTTTTTTTTTAGAATTTTTATTTGATTCTTCAAAATTTTCTTGAATGTCAAAATTTCCTATTAAATTCCACAATATTATTACACATAATACACCCATTAAAACACTTACTATTTTAAATCCACTAGGTAATTTCATTTTTTTTGCCATGTTTAAAATATATAAATATAATAAATATTATCTCGAACACATAAGTATTTAAAGATTTTTATTCAGGTTATATAATTAATGTCTGGCTCTTCTCAGAATATTTTGACTATTCAAACTGTTCAAATTGCTCCGTTTAGAACATTAATGACTGCTCTAAAAGATATTCTACTTGAAACTAATATTACATTTACATCTGAAGGTATTAAAATTATTAATATGGATAAATCACATACTATTTTAGCGCATTTATTTTTAAATTCTCAAAATTTCGAGCGATATGATTGCAAACGTGATAAAATTATTATTGGTGTTAATATGTTTCATTTATTTAAACTTATAAATACTATTGATAATGATGATACTTTAACTATTTATATTGAAGAAGATGATTATACTGATGGTATTGTACAATTTTTAGGACTTAAATTTGAAAATGGTGATATTAAACAACAAAAAATACAAAAATTACGTCTAATTGAACCTGATCAAGAAGAATTAGATGTTCCTGATGTTAAATTCTCTTCTGTTTTAAATTTACCTTCTGTTGATTTTCAAAAAATTATTCGTGATTTATCATGTATTTCTGATAAAATAGAAATTAAATCTGTTGCAACTTCTGATGGTGCTGAATTAATTTTTAGATGTACTGGAGGATTTGCTCATGCAGAAATTAGACGAGCCGAATCTGATGGAAGTATGGAATATGTTATTAAACAAGAAGTTAGTAAAATTATACAAGGTGAATTTTCTCTTAAAAATTTAGGATATTTTATTAAATGTACTAATTTATGCAATCAAATTGAGATGTATTTAGAAAACGATTTACCACTTGTTGTTAAGTATAATGTCGCTTCTCTAGGAGAAATTAAATTATGTTTAGCCCCACTTCCAAGTAATTAAATTTATTTATAAACTTATTTTATACATGCAAATTATACCAATATTTAAATGGGGATCAAAAAAAAATTGGTACATTGTAGCACTACTATCTGCTATATACACTGCTATTGTAGTAAGTGGAGGTAAAATTATTGATTATTTTATACATCCATATATTAAAACTCATTATCCATTGATACATTATGATATTGATGGTAATGAAAATCCTTACAAATATATTTTTTTTCAAATTATTCTGATTACATTATTTACTTTTTTTATTATTTTATTTTTTAGAATTTTTGGATTTAGTGTTATTGGAAGACCACATAATAAATAACTTAATTAATTATACAAGTGTCATTTATTAATATTACTAATCCTCTACACTTATTACACCGATAATAATCTTTTGA
>Ga0180433_10011412_pt1 | contig 10534 bp, 15 predicted proteins | sample SS_ome_8_FD_132980 | JGI IMG/M metagenome (GOLD analysis project Ga0180433, IMG submission 132980) | Hypersaline lake sediment archaeal communities from the Salton Sea, California, USA - SS_1_D_1 metaG | ecosystem: Environmental > Aquatic > Non-marine Saline and Alkaline > Hypersaline >...
TAGTTCTTCGCTGTTAGTGCGTTAAAAAGTATTTATAAAATACAATACTGTAAAATCTGTAGTATTTAGCTTATGCATGTTTTTAAAGGTTTTGTTTTTGTTTATTTATTTATCTATACTGCAATATTAGTACATAGGTTTCATATATGCAAGGATATAAGAGAAAAACCCCAGCTTTTTTTTCTGGGGCTGCTCTGCCTTATAGGGCTATTACTATTAACTCTGCATGATATGCCAGAGAATATTTGCCCCCTTTTGTATTTAAGAGCCTTTTGTACTGGCTTTTAGTTAAAAGTATTTTGTACTTATATTCATTATCAAATTTTGACCATTTCAAATTAGTACAAAGCTCTTCAAAACCTTTTGTAAAAGTATCAGAAAGCCTTGTAAAAGTACTTTTATTGTAAAGCTCGCTATTAAAGCTGCCATTGCTTTCTTTATAAATAGTAAAGAACTTAGGCTGTCCAGCTGTTTCTATTTCCAGTGCTTCTATCTGGGCTTTTATTACAGCTTTAAAGTTTTCTGGGGCTGTAGTGTACTCTGTGTAAAGATCTGCTAAAACTTCTAACTTAGTCATATTTTTAAAGGTTTTGTTTTTCGTTATTGATATGATACAAAAGTAGTATATAGGTTTCATATATGCAAGTATTATTAAAAGTTTTTTTTATCTTTTTTTTATACGAACATTACAGACAGCAAAAACCCCAGACAGATCTGGGGCTGGGGTAACTTCTGGGCAAATTGTCCTAAAGTCTATCTGGCAGCTCATAGCCCCCAGAGTCTACATGTATGCCATTTATTAGACAGTATTTTGTATTTTGACAATGAAATTTAGCCCTAGTATTTTTGCTTTTCATGATTTTATTGTACTGCTCTATAGACAGAAGTATTTTAGCTTTCCTTTTGTATTTCCTCTGGTACTCTAATAGTCCCTCGTACAAGTGCAGAAAAGAAGCTGGTACTGTTTTGAAGAGTGCATGCATGTTTACTAGATCATAGAGCCCAGAAGTATAGACCCCAGCAGAGTCTTTTTGCATCCTGAAAATTGGCTGTATATCTTTAATACTGTGGCTGCCTTTTTCCAGATCTTCTATCTGGGTCTTAATAAAGCTGCCCAGACATGTATTTTTATACTGGTTATATTCTGCCAGCAGAGACTGTTTTAACAGCCCTAGTTTATCTTTTAATTTATCCATGTGTTTATATTGATTAAGTGAAAAAACCCCAGACAGATCTGGGGCTGGGGGGGTTATATATACTGGGTTACTAGCTTAGACCAGCTAAAAGTATTTTTTATTATATACCTGTTATCTTTCCAGCCTAGAGCAGTTATTTTACCAGACTCTGGGCAAAGAACTATTTTAAAACTTTTGCCCAGTTCCTCATGCGATATGTGCATACTAGACATGGTTTTTATTCTTACTTGCCAGCCTGAAAGCATACATACAGCCATGATACTTGCTAGGTCTTCTGGGTAGTTATAAGCAAATCTATAAAAACAGTTTTCTAGCGAAGTGCCTTTACTTACTAGGAATAGTTCAGAGCCTTGTCTAGTTATTACTTTTTCTTTACCTGTGGCTGGGTCTTCTGCTTTGGCTAGCTGCTGTATTACTTTTTTCTTTATTACTTCTTTTTGTTCTGCTGTTAGCTTTGTAGTACTTTCTGATACTGTCATAATTCTAAAGGTTTTGTTTTTGTTTCTTAATTACTTATACTGCAATATTAGTACATAGGTTTCATATATGCAAGTATTAAGACAAAAAAAATACTAGCTTTTTTAGGGCTAGTACTTCTGGACAATTTGCCCACATGTTAAAACAGCTTTTTTTGCTCTGCCTTGTATACTTCCTTGCCAGCTAAAAACCTGTTTTGTATTTCAGCCTTGTATACTCTCTTCTTAGCTGCTTCTAGGTATTCTTTTTCTATTTCTATACCAGTATACTTTCTGCCCATGCCAGCAGCTACAGCAGCAGAAGTACCAGAGCCCAGAAAAGGGTCTAGGACTAAAGCCCCAGCTGGGGCACTTACTTTTATTAGTCTCTGGATTATTGCTTCTGGTTTCTCTGTGGGATGCCCATATTTGGGTTTCTGGCTAGAGACCCTAAACAGTTTAGCTTTGTCTTTAGCTTTGCCTTTAAAGTATGTGCCATGTTTTCTCATGTGCACTATATATTCCATGTCGGGCAGCCAGTTTGTACTAGCTAGGGGGGCAGCATTGTATTTATACCATACCAGTACAGAGAATATAAAGCCATGATTTACTGCAATATTTAAAAGCTCTGGCAGCTGGTGTACTGAGCAGAAGAAATACCCTTGAAAAGGATTGCAGACCCTAGTAAACTGCTCAAAATATTTTCCCATGTCCCAGTCTTCTATAATGGTTTTTTTATCAGAGTCTATAAACTTTTTTACATAGTTTTTTGACTGAGCTATGCAGCCCCCAGCCCCAGAGTTTTTAGTAAGTTTCATTATATAAGGGGGGTCTGTTAGTACCAGATCTACAGAACAGTCTGGCATGGTCTCTAGTACTTCTAAGCTATTGCCCAGTATTAGCTTATTTTCAAAATCTTTTCTATCCATCGAAGTAATTTTTAAAAGTTTCCATACACATAAACATGGGGTGCTTTCCTACAGTCTGAACTGTTAAAAGCTCTTCTATAGGGTTATAAGAAACAGTTATTATTTTGTTTTGATTCCTTACTATTACAGTATTAAATTTTCTGCTGGGTATTGCTTCCAGTCCCAGCTTTTGTACTGTTTCTTCTATCTGATCTAGAGCCCCCCAGAGCCCAGCCAGATCTGGGGCTAGTGTTTCTTTAGTTTCCATCCATGCAAGTTTAATAAATGATTTTTTTCGTTAAATAACCTAACAGCTTTTTTTTGTATGCTTTTGCCTGTAAAACCTTTTGAAAATTCAGAACTTTCAATAATTTTTGAAAGTACTTGCTGCTCTTTAATGAGTCTTTGAACCTCTTCTGGGGCTCTGTCTATTTCTGGACAATTTGCCCACATGTTTCTTTTTTTCCTTCTGATCATGTTTGTATGTGTATTTGTGTAAACTGCTTTCTAAATCCTGTATTATCTCTTTATTTTCCTCATTTATTCTAGACATTTTGCAAAGAAGTATATAATTGTTTACTTCTTTAGAATAATATCTGTATTCTTTTTCAGACCAAAAACCTATATCTATTCCCATATTGTACCAGCTCTTTATTTATTAATATTTCTTTTTTTCTCTTTTAGCTTTTCTATCTTTTTCTTTAATCTGGCTGCTGTCTTTTTATTACTCGCTGCTCTTATCTTTCTATAAGTCTTTGCTAGCCCTAAGAAGACAGCCCAGCCGGTAACTAAACTGGCTAAAGCTGCTGCTGTAATTTCTAGAGTACTCATGGGGCTGGGTCTGGGTCTGATTCTACTAAAAATCCTAGTATTTCTGTAGCAGACAAAACCCCATCTATAAACTGTTCTTTTATCTGGGCTCTCTGTTCCTCTTCTGTCCCAGTATAATTATATCTAGCTTTATAAAGCTCATAGTTTATACTGAACTGTTCCTGTGTTCCAGATCTTTCTATAATAGCTGTTTCTGAAAGATCAGAGTATATAGCTATAAAGTCTGTACTTATTAAGTTTTTGTGTAATAGTTCCCCAGCAGTCCCAGCTGGGTCTGTGTAAATAATTAGCATGATATTTCTATTTTATGTTCTTTAGTTCTTATATATATTTCCTCTGGTCTATGTTCAAACATATGAACTAGCCCATGTTCTTTTATCTGCTGAAAGACACAGAAAGCCCAGTAATAGGTTTCTTTATAGAAGTACTGAGACAGAGCTAGTACCAGTTCTTTTTCTGGTCTGGTATATATCCAGCTAAAGCCAGTACTGTCTTTTACTGTGGTCTCTGTTTTAAGCAACAAATAAGCCCTATTTAAGACTTTTCTGTCTACTTTGGTGTAATCATATCTCAAAGTAAAAGATCTTTCTGTAATAGGCTTTAAATCGCTGTATTTTGACTTGTTATATTTTTCAATCATGGAGCTAGCCATGCTGTTAGAAACCCAGACATCGAACAAAATCCATGCTGTCTCTTGCTGGTAACTTATCTGCTCTGGGCTCTTTTGGGTTTTTAGAGCTAGTACCAGCTCTTTTTCTCGCTGCTTTAGCTGTTCCTCAGACAATGTTCTAGTATGAAATTTAGCCCACATATAAATATTAGTTTAAAGTTTTGCATTATTTCTGTTTTTGTGTGTAGAAATGTGTATATAGTGTAATACTTCCTCTAGTTTCTATAAGATATAAAGACTCAAAAATAAAAAAAATATATACTATAAGAAACAGCATTTTAATTACACTAACTACACACATCTACACATTTTTATAATTCCCCTGTGTCCAGCTGGTAATAGTAAAAATTACCTTTGCCAGTTCTTTTACTAACAAAGCCCAGCTGCTTTAAAGCTCTGCCAGTTTTCCTAACTTCTAGCCTATGCATGTTTGACTCAGGCATAAGGCTAGCTGCTAGCTCTATTAGCTCGCTGGCTGTTCCTCTCTGAACTTCTCCAGAGCCCTTGCTATATTGGGCTGGGTCTGCTGGCTTAAAAAATCTGGTCATAATCTCATATTCTAGGCTGTGTTCCTCATAGCTTTTATTTTGCTGGTCTCTCTGGGTCTTTTCCTCTTTAGTAAGGGTATAGTTCCAGCCAGAGTTTAGTAAATAAAAAGCCTGTCTATAAACATCGTCTATATTTATAGAAGTTTCCCCAGTATGAAAGTTTCTATAATTATAGTCTATTTCTAAAACTTCAAAAACTAACCAACGGCTGTTGCCAGAGTCGTCTACTAAAAAATCATTTCTATTTGTAGACCCCCAAAAATTACATATTCTTTGCTCAAAAGTTTCATGCTCTGCATAGGCTTTTCGCTCTCTGATATACTTCTGGCTTATTATAGATTTAATCTTATTAAAGTCTTTCTGGCTTATTCCAGCTAGCTCTTCTAAGTTCCAGATAAAGCAGCTAGACAGAGCTAAAGCCATGTCTTTGTTTTCTCTAAGCTCATCTTCTTTATAATACTCTTTAGGTAAAGGATTTAAAAATCTTATAAACTCACTTTTACCTGTTTCCTGAGCCCCAGCCAAAACAAAGACTGTCCTGTTTACTATACCTTCTAGAGTACATGCTAAAGATCGTACTAGCATTTTTTTGAACTGAGTATAAAAGAACTGCTGCTGGTCTTCTGGGACTTTTACATGCTCTGCTAGAGCTTGAATAAAATCTGGGTCTTTGTCTGGGTTATATGCAGCTAAGTTACTGAAATATTCAGCTAGGGGGTTATATTGAGTAATCCAGCTGGACTTTAATAAACTGAAAGTATCAGACATACTAATTTTAATACCTGAGTCTTTAAGGCTTATATAAATATCATGCTTGTTTATAGGTTTCCATGTGTCTGTCCCAGCTGGTTTATATTCTCTAATTTTTAAAATAGAGTTTTCCCTAAGATCATAATTTTTTAAAATATAATCTCTGGCATCGTCTAGCCTTTTAGCTGCTTTTTCCTCTGTACTTCTTTCTAGTATTGGCTTTAGGTTTTTCTCTAGGTCTGGCTTTTTAGCTGCTGGGTTTTCCATAAAAACATCGGCTAAATCTTTGCCATTTATAGCACTGGGGAAAAGATCTAAATAAAAGCTCTTTTTGCTTAGGTATGCTTGCAAGTTTCTTATACTGCTATTTTCTCTGCCAGCTTTGTCTGAGTCTGCCAGCCAGACTATTTTTTTAACCCCCAGTAAAGACTGCTCTAGTTTTTCTGTAGTTAGCCCATCAGCAGATGCACATGAGACCCAATTATAAGAAGGGTAAAACCAGCTAGCTATTACTGCTGTCTTTTCAGATTCCACTATAAAAGTATAGTCTTTATCTGGGTCTATCAAGTTTGCCCCATACAGACAAAGTTTATACTTTTCCTTTTCGCTCTTTTTACTCATAGAAAAAAAACCAGTATCTTTATTTCTTTTGCCTGAGTCATGATAAAACCCCCTTTTAATATTCCAGTATTTACCCCCCAGATCTTTCTGGAAAATAAAACATGTTTGCCCCTTGCTGTCTGTTCCTAGATTCCACTTTTGCAAGTGTTCTGTACTTATTCCTATGGTTTCTTTAAGGTACTTATGTAGCTTGCTAGTATGGTCATTTTTTAACCTCTCTGCTAGCTCAGAGTCTATAAAAAGCTGTTTAACTACTGGCTGGTTCTGGCTGTTTACTGGCAGCCCTAAAGAACCTGTATTTTCATTTAACCAATTTATAGCAGCCTTATCTGGTTTGAGCCAGTACCCACAGTTATTAAGCCTGTCACATTTGCCATACTGTAGGGGTAAAGTTTTACCTGTGGCTGTCTCTGTATATGTTCTAAATCTTTTCTCTTTTCTACAGCTGGGGCATGTAATTTTGCCCCCAGAGCCTTTTGTAAATTCTATATTATATCTGTTAGTCATATTTACCATGTATAATTTTTGCCCATGTTGTAACTAGGAAAGCTGCTATTTAGTACATACTCTTCATACTGATCTATAAGCATGTCTATTTTTCTTTTGCCTTCTTTTATAATCTGTTCAGAAACTTCTATTATAGTATAGTCATAAGGGGGGTGTTTTTCAATCACCACATAATAAAAATTTTTGTCTGGAATAAGACCATGAGCAGCAGCCCCCATTACATATAAAGCAGCTTGTATATCTAGACCCTGAGCAGTACCTAAGTAAGAAAATTTACTGGGGCTGGCATTGGCAAAAAATTTAAGGTCTGCTAAAAATTTGCCTTTTTGCAATATATCCATTTTTATCTTAAATAAAAGCCCCCTATACTGAAACTGTAAAGCTGCTTCATAAATACCCCCCTTTAAAAATTCCTGTATTCTCTCTTCTTTTTTAATAAACTCAGACAGTTTAAATACTGTCTGGTAATCTTCAAAAGGTACTAGTATTTTTCCAGCCTTTTCTAGCTCTTTATTTGCCAGCTTGTTTTCTTTTTTCCTTGCGTCTAGTTTTAGCCCTATCTGGGTGTCTAGCTTTTCTGGCTCTAATACTGCTGTATGTAATAACGTGCCCATGTCATAGGCTTTTTTACTCTTTTGCTGTTCCTCTTCTTTGCCCCCTTCCAGCCAGATATAGCTGTAGGTCTTAAGGGTTTTTGTCATGTCTTTTAATTGGCTGCTTCTGATTCCTTCCAGCTCGTTATAGTCTTCTGTAGCTGAAATTAAGCCCCCTATAGGCTGGGCTGGGTCATGCTCTTTTACTTCTGTTAGCTCTGAGCTTTGAACTATACCAGCTGCTTTAGCTGCTTCTAGAGCTTGTACTAAAAAATCTTTGTTCATTGTTTTTTTGTTTTGCTTTTTGAAAGGTAACTAATATAAAAAAAAGCCATGAGTTTACCCCACAGCTTTTACAAAATTAACAAAATTTATTCCTGTATTTTAACTGGGTTTACTTCCCAATTATCAGACATAAAAGCATTGTTTTTGTTCCTTCTTTTTCCTAAATACTTTACAGAGTATAAGCCATTGCTAGCCATGAAATTAGCAGCAGATACTAGCATGGTACTTCCATTGTAAATAACTTTTATACTCTTCTTTTCCATGTTTGGCTCTAGGAAAAAAGCACAGTCTTTTGTAACAGTCTTTTCTGGGTCGTTAATATCTTGCAGTTCCTGAGACCGTACACCAATAAATAAAAGTACTTTTGCTTCCCCAGCTGGGTCTGGTGTCCAGTACTCTGGTATCTGGTTTACTGGCAAAACTTCTGCTTTATCCAGATCATGTTCTAGTATCCTAGTAGGGTCTAGTATGCTAGCTTCTGCAAAGTTTGTACTGCTTTTTTTTGTACTTCCAGCAGCAGTATTAGCTGGGCTTTTTTGGTTTGCTTTTTCTAAGTTTGACATGCTAAATTAAATTATAGTTATCTAGTAAAAAATCAAAATCTATCTGGGGCAGCTGCAAATAATAACTAGGCAAAGCTCTAGAATTTTCTGCATATAAACAGAATGCTTTTGTGCCTGAGTCATTTAAACACATATAAAAACAGCTTGTAAAATTCCTAGCTTTTTCTATAGGTAGACTAGAGCTAAATTTTAGTCTAGATATAGATTCTTGAAAGCTATTACTTAGGCTAGTTTCTGCTGGCGTTTCTATCCCTTCTTTTTCGTAGAAGTCAGACCAGCCAGAACATGGTTTTATTTCTGGGGTTATTATCATTTTTTAAAGGTTTTGTAAATTGATATACTGCAAATATACTGTATGGGTTTCAGTACTGCAAAAGTTATTGTAACAAACATTATAAACGAACTTTTTAAGCTTCTGGACAATTTGCCCAAAAGTAAAAAAGCCCCAGCCAGCAGCCAGAGCTTTTAATAAAAATAAACTTTTACAAAACCTTCAAAAGATTATACTAGGCTTATAGGCTAAAACCCTATTTTAGTATGCTTTTGGAAAAGACAAATATAATAAAAAAAAGGGTAAAAAAAAAGGCTAGTACTAGCCAGCCTTTTTATACAAAAATCCTAAACAAAAATCACAATGAACAGATACAATAATACAAAAAATTAAGGAATATTTCTAAAAAGCCTATCTATTTTTTGCTGTCTGCTGGGCTTAATACCAATGCTAGAACTAAATACTTTTTGCTGGTCTTTTGTCTTTTCCTCATATAAAGGAAACAAGTTTGTTTTATCTTCTTTGTCTTTTTCTAAAAATTTTACTAGCCTATCTGCATAAGTATTAGCAGAGCTTTGTAAACTATTTACTAGGTTTCCAGTTTGATCTTTTTCTAGTGGTTTGCTGTACTTTGTTTCCTTCTGTACAGTACCTGTTCTAGTGCTCTGCCTTCCAGAGTCCATGACAAATATAGCAGCAGATAATTTAGCCAGATAGGGCACTATATAATTTTTTCTTAAATTAAAATCATTTTCTAGTAAATAATCAGAGCTAGACCCAAAAGCCCCAGTAAAGTCTGAGCCAGTAGAGTCTACAGCTATACTAAAAGTATTACTGTTAATTACTGTTATCTGGTAAAACTTATTATTAAGATCTATCTGGGCTGTATTATCTACTGTTCCAGTTATGCGAGTATACATGCCAGATTCTAAGCTAGAAGTACTAGGGACAGTAAAAACTGTTACAGCCCCAGCAGCTATATTACTATGAACTAAATTAAGCCCATATAGACCCATGACTGAATTATAGAAAGTTTCCCCTAGTATCTGCTGTAAACCTTCATTTTGTGCGTCTAGTATTGCCGTATAAAGTTTTTCAGTTCTGATAGTAGGGGGCATGAAATAGTAAACTGGGCTTATATCTGCCAGCTGTATAAATTGCTTAGTAAAGATCATACTAGGGTAAAGTCTTTAAGTTTAAAGTTTGGTTTTTTCAGCTTTAGCTTTGTATGTCTAAAAATCTCTGTAAGGGTTTGCTCTATTAGTGCACGTTCTTTAGAGACAATTTTATTACTATAGCTTACCATGTCTTGTATTTCTTGGGTCTGTCCCAGTTTGCCAGCAGTAGCTATACCATATAAAGCATCTGGGAACATAAAAACCCTTCTTATATTGTCTTTTATGCTCTGTTCTGCATACTGGTAATTTTTGGCTAGATCTGATACTGGTATAGTTTCTATATCTGGGGCACTTTCTTTATTTTCTGCCAGCCTTAACATGATTCTAGCCCCAGACGAACTTGTATATTCTTGGTACTCTTCTATTAATTGCTGTTTTTGTTCCTCTGTTAAATTAGCTTTTCCATACTCAGTAATAACTGTACTAGGTTTAAATCTATCTTCTATATCAAATCTCTTAGACTCTTTTATTATACTGTCTGTTTCTATATCCTGTATTACAGAATTATAGCTGGCTATAGGGTAGTAAATAGAGCCAGTACTAGGTAAAAATTTATACATGATCTGTCCCTTATACTTTTTAAAACCATCTTCCAGCCTTCCAGTATTACAGCTGTCCAGTACTTGTTTTATTACTGTGGCTTTATCTGGGTTATATACATGAAATACTTCTGGGGCTGGTACTTGGTTTATATTGTCTGGGTTAAAAAGATAGTCATATAAAGAGACTACAGCCATGCTGTTTACTTCCCCAGCTGGGTCTGGCTGTCCTACCCTGACCCTCTCAAACTGTACAGAACTTATACTGGTTATTTCAGCAGAGTAGTTATAATTAAAGTGCAGAGCAAAACCATCGAAAGCAGCTAAAGCTGTAGAAATTTCATGAACTAGGTCTAGTAAGGTTTTGCCAGCAGATACTGGTATATTATTTAGCTTGTCATTGACAAAACCATCCCCAGCAATAAAGTTACTTTTTAGTTTTATAGCAGCTTGTAAAGTATCTGAGTTCCTAGCTAGAGCTATTAAATACTGGGGGTAAAGATCGTAATAACTTTTAGTCTGTCCATAGGGCAAATAATCAAAACCAGAGCCCAGCCTAGTATTTAAGGCTGGACTGCTGGCTAGACTGTTTTTTTTATGCAGAGACTTTAATTTATAA
>Ga0180433_10011413_pt1 | contig 10534 bp, 8 predicted proteins | sample SS_ome_8_FD_132980 | JGI IMG/M metagenome (GOLD analysis project Ga0180433, IMG submission 132980) | Hypersaline lake sediment archaeal communities from the Salton Sea, California, USA - SS_1_D_1 metaG | ecosystem: Environmental > Aquatic > Non-marine Saline and Alkaline > Hypersaline > Sediment...
GGGAAAATCGATGTCTTCTAAAGGATAGTAACGGCGCAGGACTAATACTAGAGTGGATATGCCAATTACGGCAATAAGGTTCAGGTCATAGCCCTTTTTCGTTCTGTTTTTAATGTACGTTCGCATTCCAATTGAGCCGGATTATACCGTTTTATTAATCGATGATTTCCAAAATGCCTTCTAAGGGCATTAGTGTACCACAAACGACTACTCAGACAATCCGTTCAAGCGGCAACTGATCTAAACAAGAGATTAAGTTTTTTACAAGCTACGTATAATTTACTAATTCTATGCGTTCCAGCCCATATTTTTGTCAGTGCCTGATTTATCAGGCCAGAAATTACCGTTCCAACAAGGATGACCAAGACAGAGAGATGGTCAATTGCCCTTATTATTCAGGGTAATGATATGGAGCAGCTTATGAAATGATGTAAAGCACTTTCAGTAGTCACAGGCTTTGGAAATAAGGTTATAATAAACAAAGAAAGGTAGAGGATAATCAAAGGCATGAAAAACAGCGAGGTGGCCAAGGTATTTCAGGACATTGCCGACCTTCTGGAGCTTAAGGGGGAAAATGTCTTTAAGATTCGCGCCTATCAGAAGGCAGCTAGGGCTATCGAGCACCACCCCAGGGAATTAAAGATTCTGATTGATGACGGGGAGGACTTACAGAGTATTCCCGGCGTGGGCGAGGCAATAGCCAAAAAAGCCACAGAGCTGATAACGACAGGTAAGCTGGGTTATTATGAGAATCTGAAAGCCGAGTTTCCCGAGGGGGTGACCAATCTCCTCGCTATACCGGGAATTGGTCCTAAGACCGCTAACAAGCTTTCTAGTGAATTAGGGGTAAACTCGGCGGATGAGTTGGAGCGAGCAATCAATGAGGGACGAGTGGCTAAACTCTTCCGTCTTGGCGAGAAGACGGCTAATAATATTCTTCATCAAATCGAGGCATTGCACCGCAAAGACCAGCGAATCCCAATTGGTGAGGCTTTGCCTGTTGTCGAGGAAATCATAGGCGCTCTTCGCTCCATCCCAAGCGTGAGAAATCTCACTCCCGCTGGTAGCTTACGACGCTTTCGGGAAACACTGGGTGATATTGACCTGATGGGTACTGCCAATGACCCCAAGGAAGTCATAGATGTCTTTGTTGACCTGCCTCACGTAGGGCAAGTGCTGGCCCAGGGATCAACCAAGGCTAGTGTTATTGTCAACGGCGGATTACAAGTTGACTTGAGGATGGTGGAGCACGATGCCTTTGGTTCATTGCTCCAATATTTTACCGGGAATAAACAGCATAACATTGCCTTGAGAGAAAGAGGGCGTAAGCAGGGGTTAAAGCTGAGTGAGTATGGGATAACTGTTATAGCTACAGACAAGCTGGAGAAATTTTCTAAGGAGGAAGAATTCTATCATCGGCTGGGGCTTCAGTATATCCCACCGGAACTCAGAGAAGCTCAGGGGGAAATAGAAAAGGCTGAGCAAGGAACTATACCAAAGCTCGTGGAGTTATCTGACATAAAGGGAAACCTTCATACACATACTGAATGGAGCGATGGACATGATTCCATTGAAGAACTGGCTCTGGTTGCCAAAGATATGGGCTATCAATACATCGCAATAACGGAACATTCTGCTGGACGTGGTATTGCTCACGGTCTCGACGTAGAGAGGCTAAGGAGGCAGGTCGCTGAAATCAGAGCTCTTAACGAGCACTTAACCGGAATTCGAGTGCTTACTGGTGTCGAGGTTGATATTCGAGCCGACGGCAGATTAGACCTGCCGCACGAAATGTTATCTGAATTGGATATAGTGATTGCTGCTGTACACTCAGGCATGAACCAAAGTGAAGAAAAGATGACCCAGAGAGTAATAAGCGCTATCGAAAATCCCGATGTCGACATGATTGCCCACCCTACTTGCCGGCTTATAGGAGAGCGCGAACCTGTAGCCATAGACTTGGAAGCCCTCTTCAAGGCGGCAGCTAAGTACAATAAGACGATAGAGATCAATGCCATGCCCGACCGCCTCGATTTAAATGATATCCACGCTTTCCGTGCCAGAGATTTGGGGGTAAAGCTCGCTATCGGGACGGATGCTCATAGCACCGCCCACCTGGACTTTATGCGATTCGGGGTTGGTGTTGCACGGAGGGCTTGGTGTGAGCCGCAGCATATATTAAATACTTCACCCTTAACAGAATTGCTTGCCACTTTAAATATCAATAGGTGATTAGCACGACCCCTCTTAGCTTAGGATGGCGCTTTGTCCCTGGAGGTACATATAATCCCGCAGAAATGCTGGACCTTGACAGGTTACCAAGAAAAAATGGCCACGCTAGAAAGTAAATCGCCTAATCAGGCAGCGCTCCTTTCTTTCTTAAAGGCTTGCGGGTTTTCGTGGTCAATAGAGAACCACTTGTCAAGGGAAAAGGTACATTTAAACCTCCGTAAACATGTTAGATTTAACATCAGGATGCTATAATCAGGACAAATATCAGCAGGAGGAAAGACGATGTTTGAAACACGCATAACCGAACTTTTCGGTATCAAGTATCCTATCACCCAGGGCGGAATGATGTGGATTTCCCGGGCAGAACTGGTAGCTGCAGTATCCAACGCCGGAGGGTTAGGCATAATCGCAGCATTTACATTTCCAACTCCCCAGGAACTGGCTGCTGAAATTAAAAAGACCAGGGAGCTTACCGATAAACCCTTCGGAGTAAATATAACACTGCTGCCTACTCTTCGTCCCGTGGATATTGACGGCTATGTAAATGCGGTTATCGATTCGGGAGTAAAGATTGTGGAAACAGCCGGCAGAAGCCCGGAGCCATATATGGAGCGACTTAAGGGCGCTGGAGTAAAGGTGATACACAAGTGCACCTCGGTCCGCTTCGCCCGTACCGCTCAGCGAATAGGCTGCGATGCCGTTAGCATCGATGGTTTTGAGTGCGCTGGAGCCCCTGGCGAAGAGGACGTTACCTCCCTCGCCCTAATTCCATTGACTGTCGATGCTGTAGAACTTCCGATTATAGCTTCCGGAGGCTTCGGGGATGGGCGTGGTCTTGTGGCTGCCCTTGCACTAGGGGCAAGCGGGATTAATATGGGCACGCGATTTATGGCAACGCAAGAGTGTAATATACATCCCAAGGTGAAAGAATGGCTGGTAGAGTCGTCAGAGCGGGATACCATGCTGGTAATGCGTTCTTTACGTAACACTGAGAGAGTATTGAGAAATGCTACTGCTGAAAAGGTGGTTGAGATGGAAAATAGAAAGGCTACTCTTGAGGAATTAGCGTCGCTGCTTAGTGGTAAGAGAGGGTTGGAACTTTACGAAACAGGTAACATTGACCGGGGACTAATTGCTTGTGGGCAGGTAATAGGCCTTGTTCATGACATTCCCGCAGTCAAAGAACTAATAGATAGGATAATTAAGGAAGCTGAGGAGGTCGTCTCCAATATAGGAGCTGGCGGTATTTTCAAACCACTTCGTAAGCCGACCGATATCGCAAACAAATAGTATAGTAATAGCCTATACATTAGGTTCACGACGGCACGGGTTATCCTATTGTTAATCATATGGCGAATATGGTGTTTTGAGTCCTTAGGCTGACGGAGCTATAATATAACTTTTCGAAATAATTATGGAGGTGGCTGGAGTGCCTATTAGAGATACTCAGGCAATCCGAGAGCTTAAAAGTACTATCACTGAAGGCAAGAACTGGTATGTGGCTGTGCTTGAAGGAATTCGCCTCTGGAGTAGTGCTGAGGAAGACTACAACGGGCGACATTATCAATATCTCATTGACAACGAAGCTTTCGATTGGTTAACTTTGCTGGAGAGGTTATGTGAAGAGCTCGATGGACTTGTTCCAGAGAAGGAGCGCGTAAATCTACTTTTTTTCGGTATACCACCGATAGAATTATCTAAGAACGAGTTCAAGACTATAATTGGTGACTTCAAATACCAGGCTCACCTCAATTATTTCTACGGCGTTATAGTAGAAAGGTTTCTCGTTTTAGCTGAGACTGAAGAAATTCGAAAGAAGAGGAGAGTTTTAGGTCTTAGCAATGATAACGGAGTAGTTGACGATGCCTACCAACGGATTTATGGCGCCACTCAATCCGCTCTTTTAAAACAATTCAGAATGGAGAGACATCATACTCAGCTAAAATCTATAAGCTTCAGTGAACTCAATGAATTTACGTATTGGTTGTTCAAATATCGAATAAAAAATCGTGATAAATCACGCATGGCTAGTGATACCAAGAAAGCACTGGCAAAGTTGAACGGGCTGCTAAAGCTTAAAACTAAATCGCTTCACTCCCCACTTACCGAAAACCAGTAACTCTCAGTTATCAGCCAGCGGTGAGCTAAGTTCAGATAATTCCAGGTGTAACCTTTTCAATTTATCTTCGAGCGTAGCTAGTTTTTGTTTCTCTCTATCGATAACATGGGACGGTGCTCTGCTTAAAAACTTATTATCTCGTAGCCTGGATTCAAGTTGGGCGATTCTTCCTTTGATTTCTTCGCTTTCCTTTACCAGTCGTTGTTCTTCGGCACATTGGTCCACCATGCCTGCCAAGGGCACAATTACCTCAGCCTCTTTCAACACTAAAACCAATGTTTTGTCTTTGGTGGGTTCCCTTTCTTGGCGACCGACTATAGTTAAGGGTCTAACTTTAGCTAATGTTTCTATTATATTGGCTTGTGTGATAAGGCCCGAAAGAAGGGTGCCAGTATAGACTCGGGCTTCGATCCATTTGTTTGGCTTTACTTTGTATTGAGCCCGAATGTTACGGATAGAGCGGATAATCTCTATAACCGAATCCATTACTCGCTCTGCTTCTGGAGCAAAGGCTTTATCGTTAGCGAAGGGGTAAGGAGCTACCATTATGCTAGCTGGCATTTGGTTTTTGTCGTGCAGACGCTGCTTCAAACTTTGCCATAATTCCTCGGTAACGAAAGGCATGGAAGGATGCAGGAGGCGCATTGATTTCTCCAATGTATTTACGAGGAAAGGCAAAGGTGAAGGGGTTAATTGACTGCGAATTCGTATCTTACCAATTTCAATATACCAATCACAGAACTTCGACCAAACAAAGTCGTAAATCTGCTGCTCTGCTTCACCAAATTGGAACTGTTCCATTAGTCCTGTAACATTTTTAATAAGCCTGTTAAGCTGGCTATCAATCCATTGGTCTTCAATTCTCTGTGGTTGGAGCTCGGTTGCCTGAGGTTCCAGTTGTTCAGCATCTAAGCTACGAATGATAAATCTAGTGGCATTCCACAATTTATTAACAAAATTGCGGCTTGATTCCAATTTGCTTTTACCCAGATTTATATCATTCCCCGGTGTGGTCCCTGTGGTTAGAGCAAATCGGAGAGCGTCAATGCCATACTTGTTTATAGCTTCAGCAGGGTTTATGACATTCCCTCGCAATTTGCTCATTTTTTCTCCATTCTCATCCCGAATAAGGCCATGAAGATAAACGGTGCGGAAAGGTATCTCGCCAGTATCCTCCAGTCCCATCATAATCATTCTGGCAACCCAGAAGAAAAGGATGTCATAGCCAGTTTCCATTACTGAACCGGGATAGAAATAACGTAGGTCATCAGTGTTATCCGGCCAACCCAGCGTAGAATGTGGCCATAGTGCTGAGCTGAACCAGGTGTCGAGGACATCGGAATCCTCGATGATTTGTTTTGAATTACAATGCATACAAGTTGAAGGTTCATCCACTGATACCGTCAACTCGCCACAATCATGGCAATACCATACTGGGATACGATGTCCCCACCATAGTTGTCGACTGATACACCAATCCCTGATATTTTCCATCCAGTCAAAATATATCTTGGCGAAGCGCTCCGGAAGTATAGTAACTCTGCCATCTCTAATAGCCTCGATGGCAGGTTTAGCTAATGGCTGTGTTTGGACGAACCATTGCAGGCTGACCTTGGGTTCAATCATAGTCTGACAACGATCACAATGTCCTACCGAATGAGAGTAGGGCTCAATTTTCTCCAGAAGTTTTTTATTTTTTAGGTTGGCTAACACCTTATCCCGGCAAGCAAATCTTTCCAATCCTTGATACGGCCCGGCGTTCTCGTTCATAGTGGCATCGGTGTTCATGATATCTACCAGTGGCAAATTATGTCTCTGGGCCACTTCGAAGTCTGTGGGGTCATGGGCAGGAGTTATCTTTAATGCACCGGTGCCGAAAGAAGTGTCAACAGCATCATCAGTGATTATAGCAATTTCCTTATCTATAATAGGCAGAGTAACATACTTGCCTATGAGTTTTTTGTATCGCTTATCTTCAGGATTCACCGCCACAGCCGTATCACCGAAAAAAGTTTCCGGTCTAGTAGTAGCTACCGTAACAAAGCCTTCGCTTCCTGTTAAAGGATAGCGAATATAATAAAGGTGTCCGACGATATCTTTATGGTCTACCTCAAGATCGGAGAGGGCGGTTCGGCAGCGAGGGCACCAGTTTATCATACGCTCCCCACGATAGATTAACCCCTTGTTATACAGATGGACAAATGCAGTACGGACTGCTTTGCTCGGGCCATCATCCAGAGTAAACCTCTCCCTTGTCCAATCACAGGATGCTCCCAGTAGTTGATGTTGATATCTAATGTCCTCCCGGCTCTTATTAGCCCATTCCCAGGTTAAGCTGGTGAATTTCTCTCTACCAATTTGTTCCTTAGTCTGACCTTGTCTAGCCAGTTGCCGCTCCACAACCACTTGTGTGGCTATACCGGCGTGATCGGTACCTGGCAACCACAGAGTGGGTTCCCCTTTCATCCTGTGCCACCTGACCATAATGTCCTCAACCGTCGCTGTTAGAGCATGGCCTAGATGGAGTTCACCCGTAACATTGGTAGGTGGCATGATAATGACGAAAGGTTTCTTCTTATGGTTTATTTCAGGGGTAAAGTAGCCCTGCTTGAGCCAGAGATCATACCACCTTTTTTCTATCTTGCCTGGCTCGTAAGCTTTAGGTACTTCGGACATTGACTTAAACCTGTCTTAGTTATCCGCTGTCAATTGTAAGAAATATCGATATCTGAACAAATTTAAAGCTTGTTTGATTGTTGGGACTCTCGTTTGCGAAGGAGCTTCACCACATTATCCAAAACCCTGTCAGCTACCTCTCGTTTCGGCATAAGAGGCAAGCTATCAACTTTACCTTGTCGGTCAATAATGGTTACTCGATTGGCGTCAGCACCAAATCCACTATCGCTAGCTGTAATATCATTAGCCACGATAAAGTCAAGTTCCTTTTGTTTTCGTTTCTGCTTAGCATTTTCCACCAGATTACTGCTTTCGGCAGCGAAGCCCACCTTGATGAAATTTCCTTTGATACTGCCTAGGATGTCTGGGGTGCATTCCAGCCTTAAGGTTAATCCGGACTCTCCTTTTTTAATCTTATCTTTGGCTGCTTTCGCCGGACGGTAATCGGCTACGGCGGCTGCCATGACTAGAGCATCAGCTTGTCGAGTTGCTTTCTCGACTGCTCGAAGCATTTCTTGAGCAGTATTGATTTTGACTACTTTGACGCCTGCTGGCTCCAGTAAGGAGGCAGGTGCTGTAACCAATGTTACTTCTGCTCCCCGGTCGCGGGCAGCTTCAGCCAGAGCATATCCCATTTTCCCCGAGGAATGGTTGCTGATATATCGAACCGGGTCAATAGGCTCTTGGGTACCGCCGGCGGTAACCACGATGTGTTTGCTTGCTAGGTCTCCACTTCTCTCTAGAACTTGTCGGATACTTCTTATAATATCGTCGATATCGGCAAGTCGTCCTAGACCTTCTTTACCCGAAGCTAACCAGCCTGTGGCTGGACCGATAATCACAAAGTTTCGAACTTTAAGCTTAGACAAGTTTTCTTGCGTGACTGGACTATTATACATATTGGTTTCCATAGCTGGCGCTATAATCACTGGTGCCTTGGTAGCCAGAACCGTACAGCATAGCATGTCATCAGCAATGCCCACAGCCAGCTTGGCAATAATATTAGCCGTAGCAGGAGCGATGACTACTACATCAGCAGTTTTTGCTAGAGAGACATGCTCAATGCTGAATTCTGAACCCAAATCAAACATCTCGGTAACTACTGGTCTACCCGTGATCGCTCGGAAAGTAACAGGTGATATGAACTGGATGGCTTCCTCAGTCAAGATTACATTCACCTTGGCCCCTGCCTGAGTTAGCTGGCTGGCAATTTCGGCTGCTTTGTAGGCAGCAATACTTCCTGACACTCCCAGAACTATGATCTTAGTCCTAAGCATTACTGCTCCTTATTCATTTCATAAATTAGACGCAATCCAATTAACGTTAAATCAGGATTTACTATCTCTATTATCGGTATATCTTGTGCTAGAAAGTACGCCTGGCCGCCCGTAGCTATCACCTTGGCTTTGCTTCCTAACTCCTGCTCTATTCGCCGAATCATACCCTCAATAAGCCCAACATGACCAAATATTATACCCGATTGCATAGCAGCGACAGTATTTCTGCCGATAGCTTGCTCCGGGCGACTCAATCTAATTCGAGGGAGCGCAGCAGTACGCGTATACAAAGCTTCGGTAGCTATGACAACCCCTGGAGCAATGGCACCACCAAGGTAATCCCCTTCCTGGGAAACAACACTGAAGGTGGTAGCGGTGCCAAGGTCAACAATTATTAATGGCTTTCCATAAAGATGCTGTGCAGCAACTGCATCAACCACACGGTCAGAACCAACCTCTCTGGGGTTATCTAGGCGAATACGCATGCCTGTCTTGACGCCAGCCTCGACCACCAAGGGTATACTATCTAAATATTTCCTACAAAGTTCTACGAATGCAGGCAAGAGGGGCGGCACGACACTACACAATGCTATGCCAGTAATCTTCGAAGGCGAAACCTTCTTTCGCTCCATAAGGTTTAGCAATACACCGCCGTACTCGTCCGCAGTGCGGTGAATGCCAGTAGCTATGTTCCAGGTAGCTTTTAACTCATCACCGTCGAATATACCAATCTTAATGTTGGTGTTCCCAATATCAATTGCTAATAACATAGATGCCCAGCTTTATTTTCAGCCTCCTACTATGATGGGCTGAGTATAGCATTACTATCTAATCCATGCCAGTATTGAAACCACAGGTAGACGGACATTATGTAAACACATGATTTTCACCAACCCTGCTCTGTAATTCCTGTAACTTTCTGACCATCGCCTGCCAGTGTGTACCCTGCCAGTAAATACGATGGCAAACGGGACACTCCGTATATTGAGTCTGAGTTTCAAAAACATGAGCAGGTACCCGATTTTGCACCTCCTCCTTATCCCGGGCTATTAATTCTTGATTACACTCAAGGCAAAGTGTGAAGGGCTTGAAATGATAATTTAAATTCAATGTTTGCACCACTTCCTGTACCTGGAGGTTAGGGTCATCTTGTTTAATGTATATAGCTTTGATTCTGCCGCCTGTGACCAGGCGCCTTCTCATAAATTGGCTATCCTTAGTCAAAATCGCCCTCTCCTCACTGAGAGCTGTTTTAATCATTTGACTATCGTTTTTTTGCGTAAATAGCACCGTATTATAGCCAATCAGCCTTAACCATCGAGCCAGTTTGCCAACATTATTATCTGCAATGAATTTAATTTCCATAGCTTATCTAAAACAAAGGTAATCGATTCGACTGGAGGGCTTAGAGGTCTCGCCGACGGTGGGTGCTAAAAAACGTACACACAAAGAACAATTCCTATCTATTTTAACATTAATTCCCTGGCTAAAGTAACTATTGCTACCAAACACTTTAAGCCATCCATATCAAATCAGCATGATTCGAATGAGATTCCGTTCTAATTTCATTGACCATATACTCCTAGCTATGATAGGATATAGAATAGTCTCGAAGAGAGGGGTATGTTAGCCCCTTCCTTCCGTAAACCCTCCAATCTGGAGGTGAAGGAGAATATGACAAGTTGTCAGCTAAAGTTTCCAAACGGAGGTCTAGTCGGAGAACTAATAATTGGCAACTCTGGATGCTTCTCGCCCAACTCGCCAATTTAGCTATCAACCTTGCTAACCTCTTAGCAAAATAGCTATTTGTTACCCACTCTCTCAACAGAGTGGGTAACTTTTTTGGGAAGAGACTAACATATCCCCCTCTCTTCATTTGTTAAACCCTCCCTATTGAAAGGGTCTGATGTATTTCCCGCCTCTCAAATCGTTTCCGTTTTGGCTTCGGTCTTTTCCTGTAAGGTACTTGGAGAGGTAATCTAATTTCCTCATCCTCTGACAAACTAGCTAACAATCTGTTCGTTTGTACTATCGGTGATTGCCCCTTAACCACATCTAGCCAGTTCTTAAAAGGAAACTTAATCTTGGCTACTTCAGCAGGAGTTTTTTCCTTTAGACTCTCATGTGCCCTAAAGTAATTGTAGAATATGAGAAAGCCATCTAATACAAGGGTACTAGGTTTCTTTAAGGCTCTCATTACTTTGATTCGGTCTTTCAATGTACCATGAAA
>Ga0180433_10011415_pt1 | contig 10533 bp, 9 predicted proteins | sample SS_ome_8_FD_132980 | JGI IMG/M metagenome (GOLD analysis project Ga0180433, IMG submission 132980) | Hypersaline lake sediment archaeal communities from the Salton Sea, California, USA - SS_1_D_1 metaG | ecosystem: Environmental > Aquatic > Non-marine Saline and Alkaline > Hypersaline > Sediment...
TTATAAACAGATGTATCGGCCGGGAGATACATCTGAGAGCAATGTTGAAAGAGCGCAAAAAGCCTTAGAGGCATTAAACAAAGCCTATGAAATAGATCCCAATGATAAAAACGTCATTCATTCCCTTGCTGATATGTACAACCGGATGCAAGATTTCGAGGAAGCTGAGAAATTTTATTTGAAGATTCTGGAGATGGAACCAACAAACTTATCCAATTATTACGTTGTTGCTGAATTTTATAAAAGTTATGCCGGTCAAGCCGAACAAAAAGAAGAAGGTGAAGAAGGTGAAGTGACAGGGAAAACACCATTTCAGAAAGCAGAAGAGATGTATTTAAGAAGGATCGAAACAGATCCGGATAATCCTCAAGGTCTTTCTTATATTGCTCAATTTTATGGCAATATCAGTCCGATCCCGGATTTTGATAAAGCGGTCTATTATTATAAACTTCAGACAAAATTAGATCCTGAGAATGCCGTAGCATGGTATTCTATTGGTGCTACCCGGTTTTTTCACGCATATCGTCTCCAGAACCAGTTGACCATGAACCAGAAGATCGCTCTTGGTAAAGAAGCAGAAGAAGCTCTCTTAAAGGCCATCGAGTTGGACCCAAATTATCCCGATCCCTATGCCTATATGAAGATTTTGTATGTGAATATTTTTGCCCCTTTATATCCTGAAAGAAGAGACTGGTACAACAGCGAAGCCAATCGTTATGGAGACCTGTTCCAGGAATTAAGAGAAAGAATTCTGGAAAGAAAACAGCTTAAAAAAGAGTTGACCAGGATCGAATAAGTTAACCTGAAAAAGTTCTGCTTGTCTTATTTCAGTTGTTTTTTTTGATCTTTATATAGTTTAGATTCGTAAAATTTATTAAAAATTTGAATCTTGCCATTAGAGGAAGTATATTCCAGCTTCATAGTTGGATTTAGAGGTTGATGATACAACAGAGAGCGATCGTTAATTAGAGTCAAATAAAATGTTTATTCCACTTAGAGATGAAAATCCTACTTCTCGATTTCCTTTTGTTACTGTTTTTTTCATAACCTTAAATATTCTGATCTTTTTCTATCAATTGTTGTCTCCTGAAGGGCTTGAGTTCTATGTAGTTAGAATGGGTGCGATACCTTATGAGATCACCCATTTCACATCTCTGTCTGATCTTCCCCGGATCTCACCCCCGATTTCTCTTTTCACTGCAATGTTTCTTCATGGGAGCATTCTCCATCTTCTGGGAAATATGCTTTATCTCTGGATCTTCGGAAATAATATTGAGGATTTTTTAGGCCCATTCAAATTTATTTTATTTTATTTTTTATCGGGGCTGGGAGCCAGTCTGGCCCATATTATCTTTAATCCGAATTCAATGGTTCCCATGATAGGAGCCAGTGGGGCTATTGCAGGAATATTAGGAGCCTATCTTGTGCTTTATCCCCGGGCGAGGGTATTAACACTCATTTTTTTATTCATCTTCATAAGGATCGTTCCGGTACCGGCAGCGTTTATCTTAGGATTTTGGTTTCTGGTACAAATTCTTAATGTTGGAATGGGCGGTGGTGTTGCCTGGTTTGCTCATATTGGCGGATTTATCGTCGGAGTGCTTTTGATATCGGTATTAGGAAAGAAGAATCAAAGAGTTTGGATTCACTAAAGGTTGACATATTCGGCAATATTTAGTATTTTATCCGATTGCTATCTCTATACTATTATAGTTTAGATTCAGAGGTTTACATTTATGAAAACATTTACGCCAAAAAAAGATGAATACGAGAGAAAATGGTGGCTGATTGACGCAGAGGGAAAGGTGCTTGGCCGGTTAGCTACTGAGGTCGCAGTACTGCTCCGAGGCAAAAGAAATCCAACTTTTGCTGCATTTATGGACAGCGGTGATTTTGTGGTTGTCATTAACGCTGAAAAAGTAAAACTTACCGGGAGAAAACTGGAACAGAAAAAATATTATTCCCACAGCGGTTATCCGGGCGGTATCAAAGAAAAAAATGTAAAAGACCTGCTGGAGAAAAAACCTGAAGAGGTCATTCGGAAAGCAGTTTGGGGAATGATCCCTAAAAACAAACTCGGCAGGGCTGTTTATAAAAAACTGAAAGTGTACAGCGGTCCCAATCATCCGCATGAAGCACAAAATCCCCAGGCGCACCAGTTTTAGGAGGAATCTTGAGTTTAATACAGTATTACGGAACAGGAAGAAGAAAAACGTCGGTTGCCAGGATCTTTCTCAGACCAGGTAAGGGAGAGGTCACCCTTTATGTGAATAAAAAGATCCGGCCGTTTAATGAATTTTTCACACAGGATGGCCATAAAAGTACCATAAAACAGCCTCTTCGCTTAACTGAGACAGAGAATAAATTCGATATCTTCATTCGTGTTAATGGAGGCGGATTGACCGGGCAGGCAGAAGCCATCCGATTAGGTATTTCCAGGGCATTAGTGGAATTCAACAGAGAGCTGAGGCCGACTCTAAAAGGTGCCGGTTTGCTTACCAGAGATTCGAGAATCAAAGAAAGAAAAAAATATGGATTATTAGGCGCCAGAAAGGCACCCCAATACCACAAGAGATAAATGGAGGAACAGACTTGGTATCAGTAACTATGAAAGAACTCTTAGAAGCAGGGGTTCATTTTGGTCATCAAACAAAGCGGTGGAATCCCAAGATGAAAAAATATATCTTTGGTCAACGGAACGGTATTTATATTATCGACCTCCAAAAGACCATGAAGATATTCAAGGAAGCATTACAGTTTGTGCAGGAGATTGTAGAGAGCGGTAAAACTGTCCTTATGGTCGGCACTAAAAAGCAATCCCAGGATATTATCAAAGAATGCGCGTTAAAATGTGAATCGAGCTATGTCAATCAGCGTTGGTTAGGTGGACTGCTGACTAATTTCGGAGTCATAAGAGGAAGCGTGGAAAAATTAGTTGAATTAGAAGAAATGAAGGAAGACGGACGGTGGGACCTGCTGTCCAAGAAAGAGCAATCCAGATTGGAAAAAGTCTACCGGAAACTGTCAAAAAATCTCGGGGGAATAAAGGATATGCATGAGCTTCCCGGAGTTTTATTTATTATAGATTCTATTAAAGAAGAGATCGCTATACTCGAAGCCCAAAAATTAAATATTCCTATAGTCGCAGTTGTTGATACCAACGGGGATCCTGAGAATATAAATTATCCGATTCCCGGCAACGATGATGCGGTGCGCTCCATAGAATTATTCTCAAACAAGATCACAGAAGCGATATTGGAAGGAAAGAAGAATAAATTGGAAAAAGAGCTGTTGGAAGGGGAGAAAGAAGAAGAAACGGAAAGGGAAGTGAGTTCTGAGGAAGGACCGGAAGCGGAAGAGGTTATCACTGGCGAGGGAGCAGAGGAGACTCCTGCGGAATCAATAGGTGTCCCCCAAGAATCTGAAGAGACTGAAGAATCAATCCCAACTGAAAACTCGGAAACAGAAGAAAAAAAAGCAATTAAAACCGAAGGAGCTCAACCTGAGGAAGTTAACGAGCCGGCTTCTGATGAACAAAAAAAGCCGGAGACCCAAGAAGAGTCCAATTCGGATGAGAAAGAATGATTGAGGAGAAATAAATGGAAATCACAGCTGAAATGGTAAAAGCACTTCGCCAAAGAACCGGCATTGGGGTTATGGAATGCAAACAAGCATTGAAAGAAAGCGAAGGAAACATTGAAGAAGCCATCACCATCCTACGGAAAAAAGGATACGACAGGGCGAAAGAAAAGATGGAGAGAGAAGCTGTAGACGGAATGATAGGATCTTATATCCACATGAATGGCAAAATTGGAGTAATAGTTGAAGTCAACTGTGAATCTGATTTTGTGGCGCGCAATGAGGAGTTTCAAGAATTAGTTAAAAATATATGTCTCCATATTGCGGCCTCCAATCCCCAATATATATCTCACGATGACATTCCGGAAAAAATATTGAATGCTGAAAGAGAGATCATCCGGGAGCAGTTTAAGGATTCAGAAAAACCGCCTCAAATTATTGATAAGATCGTCGAAGGTAAGCTTCAAAAATTTTATCAAGAGGTCTGTTTGATGGACCAACCCTATGTAAAAGACGATAAGATCACTGTAAGCAAGCTTATCGCTTCCTATATTGCAAAATTTGGAGAAAACATTAAGGTCAGCCGATTTACACGTTATGAATTAGGAAAGAATTAAAAAAAAATCATGCCACAGGATAAACCGGCATATACAAGAATTTTATTAAAATTATCCGGTGAATCCCTTTTGGGAAATTTATCCCAGGGTATTGATTTTAATGCCGCCCGGTCGATAGCTTTCGATATCCGGGAGATACATAGTCTTGGAATCCAGATCGCGATCATGATAGGCGGGGGGAACATTTTCCGTGGTAACGCCGGTATCCAAAGCGGTATGGAGCGGGTTTCGGCTGATTATATGGGGATGTTGGCCACCATTATGAACGGGATTGCATTGGAAGAAGCTTTAGAAAAAGAAGGAGTCGATGCTGTTCATGTATCAGCTGTTGAGATAAAACAAGTAGCAGATCCTTTTATAAGAAAAAAAGTATGCCGTAATTTAGAAGAGGGACGTGTGATAATATTCAGTGCGGGAATAGGAAGCCCTTATTTTACTACTGATACAGCTGCTGCCTTGCGCGCTCTTGAGGTAGGAGCCGAAGTCATCCTAAAAGCCACTCAAGTCGATGGGGTTTTTTCAGATGACCCGCTTAAGAACAGAGAAGCAAAAAAATTTAATTCTATCTCTTATCTTGAATTTATTAAGATGGGATTGAAGGTAATGGATACAACTGCTGTTTCATTATGCAAAGATAATGGACTTCCGATCATTGTTTTTAATCTTCATAAAAAAGATAATTTGAAAAAAGCTGTTTTGGGAAAAAACATCGGAACTATAATAAGCTGAAAGTGTGATGCGGCTGCATAATTGCATCCAAACTCTGATCTTTTACTGGATTAATTACAGGGTTTTATGATAATAGGATTAATAGAGGGAAAATCATGGTCAAAGAAGTATTAAGAGAACTCGAACAAAAAATGAAATTTTCTGCAGAACATTTCAGAAAAGAATTAACCAAATTACGAACAGGAAGGGCTAATATCAATTTGTTCGAAGATATTAAGATCAATTACTATGGATCCTTAACTCCAATAAACCGGGTGGCTACTCTTGGTGTCCCCGATCCCACGCTCATAACGATCCAACCGTATGATGTCTCTTTTATCGATGCTATAGATAAGGCGATCCGTGCAGCTGATCTTGGTTTAAATCCTATTAATGACGGTAAAACCCTCAAGGTTCCTATTCCACCTTTGGACGAAGAAAGAAGAAAAGAGATCGCCAAACATATCCGGAGCTTACTGGAAAATGAAAAAACAGCTTTAAGGAACATGCGGCGGGAATCCAAAGAATTTATCGAAGAACTGGAGAAAGAAAAAGAGATCACTGAAGATGATAAGTTCTGGGGATATGATAAGCTGCAAGAAATCACGAACGAATATACCAAAAAGATCGAGGAGATGGCTTCAGCGAAAGAAAAAGAAATACTAAAGATCTAATCACGGTTTTAAATCCTTCCCTTGAACAAGGGATGTTGAGATAATGCATGTAAACAGGCGGTTGATATTCGGTTAATGCACTGCATTGTATCTCCTATGTTTTATGTTCAATACGGTTAGGGACGTCCGATTCGATGCTGAAGACATCAAACTTAATCCGGCTGGGAACCGGCTTGATTATTATTGTTATTAGTCTTTATGGCAGTTTTCTTCTCAATGATCGCCCAGGATTTTCTCTTGAAGCAAAAAAATTTCTGTCGAGCGGGAATCTTATTAAAATAAATGAATATGAGATCCGGAATCTTTCGGAGATCGAATTCATACTGAGCACTACCGGAGTAAATGAAGAAATTGAGTTTCATTTACGTACTCCAAAAGGAATTGAAACACAATCGTTCGAAATCGTACGTTTTTACGCCCATGCTCCCTATCCATTGATCTTTCTTTTTGTGGGGGTCCTCTGTATGACCGCTGGATTATTTGTATTTATTTTTCGTCCCAATGAAATAAGAATACGTCTTTTTTACTGGTCTTCGCTGACCTTTTCTTCTGCTCTAATCTTACATGGAGGCTATTATGTTCTTCATGGGGATTGGATGAATTATATTCCTGGTATGTTCTTTTACATCGCATACTCTGCTGCTCCGGCTTTGCTGCTCCATTTTTCATTGACCTTTTATTCGGATGAACATAAAAAAAGTATGTTCCTGGTCTATATCCCTGCCGTTGTTTTTATACTGATCCTCGAATCATTATATCTATGGGCAAATTTAGCCTCTTCGATCAAGGCATACCGGCTGTATAACTCCGCTTTTTTTTATTTCCGTCTTTATATTTTAGCCTATATCATATTCACTTTTGCTAATTTTATTCTGGCATACCGAAAATCAGAATCTGAACACAAAAGAGCGCAGATAAAGTGGATCCTCTATGGTCTTATCATGGGGTTGGTTCCTTTTGTTCTTTTTTATCAGATATGGAAAATATTTGATATTTCTCCTCTTTTTTCGGAAGAAGTGGTGACGGTTTTTTTTCTGTTTGTTCCTTTAGGCTTCGCTTTTGCCATAATAAAATTCAGGCTTCTGGATATAGAATTCGTAATAAACCGAAGTCTGGTTTATTCAATATTAACGGTGATCATTGTCAGTATTTATCTTTTGATCGTCCAGGTATTTCAGAAATATCTTCTTGAGGTTTTCCAGGTACAGGAATTGGTGATCTATATCTTGGGAGCGCTTGTTGCTGCCGTGGTTTTCCATCCCGCCAGGAAAAGGATCCAGGATCTGGTTAACCGGTTATTTTTCCGTTCGAGCTATGATTATAACAAGTGTATAAAAAGTTTTATTGAAAAATCCCGGTTGATCATAGAACGAAATGAACTGATCGACCTGTTCATAAAAAAGATCCAGTCCGTTCTGCCCGTGTCTCTCCTTCAGGTTTATGCAAGAGCCTCTCAAAGCGATAAAAGCTTGACGGTCTTTAAAGGTGGAGAAGAGGAAAAAATTCAAAAGTTGGTTTCAATGTTTAAAAATGAAACTAAGTTTTTAGCAAGAAAAAAAGCGGTAAGGATCGATGAGGAGAAATGGCTTGATTTCGGTTGGGAGACTCAATTAGAGCAGAATAAATTAGATATCGTCATTCCATTATCATTTGAATCTGAAAGTTTAAAAGGATTTATTTTTATGGGAAGAAAAAAATCCGGAGAAAGATATAGTCGAGAAGATCTTGATTTTTTAATCACGATGAGAAACGAACTGGCTGGAAATATAGAAAGGATCGACCTTCAGGAAAAAGTCGTTTATGAAAGAGCTGAGAATGAAAAATTAAATGAATTGAATAGTATGAAAACAAACTTTTTGTCATCAGTCTCCCATGAGATAAGAACTCCTATGAGTTCGATCCAGGGATTATCTGAGATATTGCATTCGGGAAAGATTAATGACAGGGCTAAACAGGAAGAGATCCTGGATATTATGGTCAAAGAGTCCACCCGCCTCTCCCGTCTGCTTCACAATATAATAGATTTCGGTAAGATCGAACAGGGAATAAAAACATTTGACTTTAAACAAGTTGATATTCGGGCGATTATTGCTGATGTTATAACCCTGTTTCGTTCCAGCCTGGAATCCAAAGGGTTTACTCTTAGTGTGGAGATACCAAAAGCTCCCCTTTATTTAGTAATAGATAAAGATGCTGTTAAACAGGTAATGATAAATATTATGGATAATGCAATCAAGTATTCTCCCGATAAAAAAGATATCCGTATCCGGGTTATCGAAACCGAAAAAGTAGCTGAGGTTCATATCAGGGACCGAGGGATAGGAATTCCGGAACCAGATCACAGAAAGATATTTGAGGGATTTTTCAGAGGAAAGGATGCGATCCAAGAGGCGCCGAAGGGAGTGGGGTTGGGTTTGAAGATTGCACGCAATATCATGGAAAGTCACAAAGGATTGATCAGAGTTGAGAGTTATCCCGGTATGGGAAGTACTTTTGTTCTCATTTTTCCAAAACAATGAAAAAAATATTGATCGTTGAAGATGATGAAGCTTTTCTCCAGACCTTGAAAACCGCCCTTGAATTAGAAGGGTATGAAGTAACTGCGGTTTCTGACGGTCTGACCGGGTACAAAACAGCAGCAGCAGAGGATTTTGATCTAATAATCTTGGATCTGGTATTGCCTTTGATGGATGGATATGAAATATGCAAAAAAATCAGGGCTGAAGGAAATAATACCCCTATTATTTTTCTCTCTGGAAAGAAAAAAGAGGAAATTGACAAAATCCTGGGGCTTGAATTAGGAGGAGATGACTACCTCATCAAACCTTTTGGAACCCGGGAGCTCATTGCCAGAATCAGGGCTATCCACCGGAGGATTCGTGCTGGGGATCAAACCGCTGATAGATTTTCTTTTAAAGATATTGTCATTGATTTTAAAAAATTGATTCTTTCCAAGGGAGATATGCAGTATACTCTCACTCCAAAAGAAGCCGGACTGCTCAAATATCTCATTATCCATGAGGGCGAGGTTATAACCAGAGAAGATATTTTAAACAAAGTTTGGGGATATGATAAATTTCCTACCACCAGGACCATTGATACTTTTATCCATAGTCTCCGGCATAAGATCGAGGATGATCCTTCTAAACCCGTCCATATAATCACCACTCCATGGATGGGTTATAAATTCCAAAAATAACAACTTTTTAACATCTTTTTTACATCCTGTTAACAAGTCTTGGTTGAAAAAAAATTATATTTATTTGTGAGTCCCGTAAGAGGATTCAAATTCAACCAAGGAGAGCGAAATGATAAAAAAAATTTTGTGGGCATTATGTGGGATTTTGCTTATTATTTTTCTTCACACATCCGGTTATTGTGAGCAGTTGACCATACTTCATACCAATGACACTCATTCTCATCTTTTTCCCTTTGGAAATGCAAATAATGTAGGCGGTATTGCCAGAATGTCAACCCGGATCCGCCAATTGAAGAGAGATAATCAGTATGTGCTTACCGTAAATTCAGGAGATGTTTTTGTGGGGACCTTTGCTTTTAACAAGTATTTGGGCTATCCCGAATTAAAAATGATGGAGAGTATGTATGATGTTATGTGTCTCGGTAATCATGAGCTTGATCTGGGGCCAACCACTTTGGCGGGTGTTCTTTCAGGACAATTGTCCGGCAGCGACCCTGTTTATATGCCGGTTCTCTGTGCCAATATTGACCTGGATGGAGCGGGATTGACCGACCTGGCGCGGCCTTACATGATCAAGAACTTAGGTCCTTTTAGAATTGGATTATTTGGTGTGGTCACAACCGATCCCTATAATTATTCAGATGAAGTGAACGCTCTTTTATCCGACCCCTATAAGGCTGCGCTTAAATGTGTAAAGATCTTAAGAAACAAGGGATGTGATGTAGTCATATGTCTGTCCCATTTAGGTCTCATGGCTGACTTTGAATTTCTTTCCCGGGTTCCGGGGATCGATATAATCGTAGGCGGCCATTCTCATGATATCACACCTGAACCGCTCTTGATAAATGATCATACGATAAAAGATTTAGATGGAACAGAAGATTATCCATATCCGGTTTCATCCGGAGATACTATTATAGTTCAAGCGGGTGAGTACGGAAAATATTTAGGTGAGCTCACTGTGGATATTTCCAATGGAGGCGTTGATTTAGTTGGATACAAACTGCATGCTATCAATAAAAAAGTAAAAAAAGACATCCGCCTTCTCCAGACTCTCAATAATCTTAAATTAGGGATCCAATTCGATCCACGCTTTGGTAATGTTTATACTGCATCCTTAGCTCGCGCAGCCTGGAATCTGGAGGAGAACTGGGAAGCAGACAATCCTCACCGGGATACGGCCCTGGGTAATCTTGTGGTCGATGCTCTCTATAAGGGGATTAAAAAAAGCGATATTGCCCTTCCGGGTAATCATCCCTTGATTTCTCTCGAAGCCTTGGGTTATATCGGTCACAGGCTCTACAAAGGAAAGGTTGTCGGAAATGATATTCTTCGTTCTGTTCCTTATGGTTATGATCCTGTTTCCGGTCTGGGATTTAAGATCAATCTTGTGCTTTTGGCAGGAGCCCAGATCTTAGCAGGATTGGAATACTCAGTTTCGAATGTTGAGTATACGGATGACCTTTCTCTGCAATCAGCCAATTTGACTTATGCGTATGATTCATCAAAACCAGCCGTTTCTGTCGAAGAGCTGCTCCAAGGAAAATTAAGCCGTATCGATCCTGCATCAGTAAAAATTAAGAAAGAACCGATAGATCCACAAAAACTGTACTGGGTAGCCCTCTCTGAACAGCTGCAGGCCTTTTTAAAATCACTCCAGATGCAGCCATTCGGTGAGATCCAAACAGGTCTGTATGAATATAATCTGGTTAAGGATTATATCATTTCATTAGGAGTTCTTCGATACAAATCTGAA
>Ga0180433_10011417_pt1 | contig 10532 bp, 6 predicted proteins | sample SS_ome_8_FD_132980 | JGI IMG/M metagenome (GOLD analysis project Ga0180433, IMG submission 132980) | Hypersaline lake sediment archaeal communities from the Salton Sea, California, USA - SS_1_D_1 metaG | ecosystem: Environmental > Aquatic > Non-marine Saline and Alkaline > Hypersaline > Sediment...
GATAGCGGCCTATATGCAGAGCTAACCACACAAAAACTTGCCCTGCAGATTGCAATGACTGGCTATAGTGAAAAAGCCAATATGCTCTTAGGTGAGATATTAAAAGTAATGAAAACCCTACCTTCTGAAAAAAAGTATGCTATACAGAAAGTGGCTCTGTTAAAAGAATACCAAAATAAAGACAAAAATCTTCCTTGTAAACAAGCTGTAGACCTTGCACAGACAATCTTGGTAAATGATGTTCCATCTTATGATAAAAAATATAGCGCCCTAAAAAATATCAGCTATGAGGCCTTTATAAGCTTTCACAAGCTCCTCCTGCAAAAAGCCTATATCCAAGCCCTCTATACTGGAAATCTCACAGAGAAAGAAGCTATAGCTACGCACTCTGAAATCTTAGAAAAAATTAACCCAGCTCCTTACCAAAATAGACTTTCTAGAAAGGTCTTAAAATTCCCAGATGATCATGGACCTTTTTTGATTTCAAAAAACACAGAGTGTTTAGGAAATTCTTGTTTTTTAGTTGTGAACGAAGGGAACTTCTCTTTTGAAAAAAGATCTTCTCAACAGATCTTATCTAGAGCATTGCAATCAGATTTTTTTGATACTCTTAGAACTAAACAAAAAACAGGGTATATTGCACAAAGTTGGGACTCCTGTATTGAAAATGAGCTTTTTCAATTTTTCTTAGTACAATCCAATTCTCATAACACAAACGATCTTTTACATAGATTTGATCTTTTTTTAGAGGATTACAATCTTAATTTCCCAGACAAAATCTCTGAAAAACGTTTTTCAGAGATTAAAAAAAGTCTAGTAGATCAGCTAAAGACTCCGGCCGTAAACCTCCTAGAAGATGCAAGAACGCTGCAAAGATTTGCTTTTGAATACAACGATTTTGATTGGTTAGAAAAAAGAATTAAGGGCATGGAAGAGTTAACTTACGCCAGCTTCCAGAAAATCTGCCTTCCTCTTCTTTCTCGCTACAATAAAAAACGCTTAGCAATACTCTACTCAGGTAGAATTGATGGAGAAAAAGAGTTTAGATATGAACCTATAACATCTCTAGAGATTAAGAAAATTGCAAACTATATTCCAAAAGCACTGCCGCAAGAAGAGCAGGTAACCCTATCCCATTAACATGCAGTTTTTATAGTTTTCTTCGTTAAAATTAGGATGGGAAAATTGAGTAGCTAAGGCTTCTGCCTTAGCTTTTGATCTAGATGGACAAATAAGACGTCCTAAATACACAAGTGTAGATAGAATAGGGACAAGTAAGTAAGGCCCGACAAGTTGCCGCACTCTTTCATAAATATAGACGCTGTTCCCTCTTGCTTTGTTGTAAAAATGAACCTGAAGTTTATCCGTTTCTATTTTTTTAGGGGTAAATGGATAATCTTCCACAGAATAAAACCTTTGCACATGCTTTGCTGCTATACCTTTAAACTTTATGCGAGGATCGGGATCAATATATTGCAGTTTTGGCTTAAAGTTTTCATGATTCACCCCAAGACCTATAAAAGCTTCGCCTAAGTGATCACACCAATCTCCTCCATCTTCCTTAAGATCTATCCGATAGTAATCCAACTTTAACTCTGTAGGATTTTTTTTATAACGCTTGTAAAACTTTTCTGCCGTTTGCATGCAAACCCCTGTAGAACAAAAAAGCTTCCCACTTTTGCAATATTCATGGAAGTCCGACAGTATATATTGCCATAAGGTAGCGGCCAGACTGAAGTTATTCCCTACAGCCTTTTCATCTCTGCTTTGAATATCCAAAAGCCATTGCATGATATGGGGTCTTGCATCTAAATATGCATTTTTTCCTATCTCTTTTTTTAGATCTTCTATGATTGTACTACTAGCATCAAGACCTGCAAAATAAAACTTTGTGGGCCCCATAGAAATAATAGGATCTGTGTCTTCTTGTTTTTTGGTTAAAGGTCTAAAGTAATAACCAATAAATCCTTTACCAGTAACGATTGTGTCGTGGACGTAGTAAAGACTTTTTCCGTAGTAAAAAATATCTCCAACCTCTAGCTCCCTGGTAGCAAATCCCTTTGCCAATATCTCAGCTTTACCTTCTGGAGTTGTTTGTTTTCTACTGCTGGGATTTAATTGTACAAGCTCTTTTGTCTCTTCAGCTGAATCATAAAACCAAAAGAAATTGTGTGGTATTGTTGCAACATAGGGAATGATTGTCTCTCCCTTATATTGGATAGGGTTTATCTTATTCAAATATCTTTCGAGTTGTTCAAAGGTAAGATCTTCTGGTTTTTGATCTCCTAAATGGGGAAGTAAATCCTGTACACGCAGCAATGAGGTACCTATTGCTATTTTTTGTACGAATTTAGAATCTAAGCCTTTCATCGCATCAATAGCGCCTGAAAATGTCTCTCCATAACCATAACGACGAGTTATATAATCTAACTTATCTTTTCCATATAGATTCAGAGCATTTTTTCTATAGACTTCTTTAGTCCTTTTTCTCAGATCAAGAGGGTCAGCATCAGGACCAGCATTAGCGCAAACGAAATCTCCATACCTTGACTCTTCTAAAATATCTTTCAGGGTATCCAAATCAACAAATGTATCTAAATCGACTGTAGACATAACCACCTCGCATAAAAATAAGAACTATGTCATATCTTAAGTTTTATTTACCAGTGAAATTTTTCTGCAAACAAGCCAAGGGCTTGGAAGAATCGAGCTTTTTAGTAGGTAAATCTTATGAAATTTCTCAGAGTGGCATGCTTATAAAAAAGGTGCTTTAGAGCATCTTTAGTGAATATTTAGAGCTTTTTATATTAGGCTTGAAATTTTAGAAACTTGACTTTGATTTGCTTATTTAAGCGTACATTATTGCTGCTGTATAAGTTTAGCAACAATAGCGCTCCACCCTGCTTGGTGAGAAGCTCCTATACCTTTACCATTATTTCCATCAAAGTACTCATAGAAGAGAATATAATCCCTCCAATGAGGGTCTGTTTGCATGACAGTTACTGTGTCATAGACTGGACGACGATTTTTTTCATCTTTTGTAAAGATGGCTATTAACCGTTTAGAAATAAAGTCTGCTACTTGGAATAGGTTCATGAGATTACCAGAGCCTGTGGGACACTCTATTTGGAAAGCATCACCGTAGTAATGGTGATACTTTTGCAAGGATTCAATGATTAAAAAGTTTAAAGGAAACCAAACAGGTCCTCTCCAGTTAGAGTTTCCTCCAAATAGTCTTGAAGTAGACTCCGCTGGCTCATAATCAATGGAATGATCCTCTCCATCACAATCTAAATGAAAAGGGTTATTTTTATGAAAATAAGAAAGAGAGCGTATGCCATGGGGAGACAAAAACTCTTCTTCAGAAAGCATTCTGCAAAGAATTCTTTTAAGCTTTTCCTCATTTAGGATAGAGAGTATATGGCGGTTGTTTTCTCCTTTTTTTCTTAAAGAAGCAATCTCTTCACAAAGATCCTTTCTATTTTTTAAAAACCAGTTAAACCTTCGTTTAAAATCAGGGTGACTATCAAGCTCTTCTTCTTCAAACACAGCAACAGCAAATAGAGGAATAAGTCCTACCATTGAATGTACTTTTAGACTTTTGTGAGTGCCATCTGGCAAATGGAGTACATCATAATAAAAACCATCTTCCTCATCCCAAAGTGGGGGGCTATCCCCTTGTGTATAATTAATCGCTTCAGCAATGTATAAAAAGTGCTCAAAAAACTTAGAAGCCATGTCTTCATAACTAGAATCTACTTTTGCAAGTTCCATAGCTATTGTCCACATATTGAGACAATACATGCCCATCCAACTAGTAGCATCAGATTGAGTAAGAGTTCCTCCACTAGGAATGTCCTCTGATCGGTTAAAAACAGAGATATTATCTAACCCTAAAAATCCTCCTTGAAAAACATTTTTCCCTTCAGAGTCTTTTCGATTAACCCACCAGGTAAAGTTTAATAGAAGCTTTTGAAAAACAGAGGCTAAAAAACTTGTATCCCGTTGGTTATGCCAACGCTCACCCATTTTATACACACGCCAAGTTGCCCAAGCATGTACTGGTGGGTTTACATCTCCAAAGTCCCATTCATAAGAGGGAATTTGTCCATTAGGATGCATGTACCACTCTCTTGTAAGAAGGGTAAGTTGTTTTTTTGCAAAATCTGGATCCACTAGAGCTATAGGCAATGTATGAAAAGCTAAGTCCCAACTAGCAAACCAAGGGTATTCCCATTTATCCGGAACAGATAGAATATCGTCGTTATAAAGATGTATCCATTCCTTATTTCTATGAGGAGCTCTCCTTTGAGCTCTAGGATCTAGATTTTCATCTAACCATTGCTCTACAACGTAGTGATAAAATTGCTTATTCCATAGAAGAGAAGAGAGAGCTTGCCTTTGAATATTTTTCATTTCATCAGAAAGTGTGGCAGGTTGAAACTTGGAAAAATAGTCATCTGCTTCTTCTTTTCTTTTTCTAAAAAGGCTTTCAGCCTTTTTAGAGGTAAAACTACCATTTTTTTTATCAGTAAAACGCAGATATAACTCTTTGCTCCCATGTGCAGGGATAGTTAAAGAGTAATGCAGGGCTGCCTTTGTTCCTTCTAAACCAGGATTAACCGCCTCCTTTTCTCCATTAACCAAAAAACGTTCGATTCCATCTTTTACAAAAGGAGATTTATTTTCTTCTCCAAAGAGTTTTTCTTTGTTGGTTTCATTTTCCGTAAATAATAATTCTGGATTATCAAGAAAGTATAAATAGCGATCGGCAAGCTCATTATGTGAAGCATGCACATGATCTTTATCCCCTTTTAACTGGGGTTTTTCTCCCTCTTCAAAGTCCCATTTATTTCTAAAAAAAATCTGGGGAAGAACATGCAGATTTTTTTCTTCTTTCCCTCTATTCTCAATGGTTAATTTAAAAAAAATATCTTCCGCATCTAGTTTGGCATACTCTATAAAAATGTCAAAATACTTACTTTCAGCAAAAATATTTGTATCTAAAAGCTCATATTCCGGATCTAAAGGACCTCTTCTTGCATTCTCTTCACTTAGATCATCATAGGGAAACGCTTTGTGAGGATATTTATATAGGTACTTCATGTATGAGTGAGTAGGAGTGCAATCGAGATAATAATAATACTCTTTTACATCTTCTCCATGATTAGCATCAGGTCCAGAAAGTCCAAAAAGTCTTTCTTTTAATCTAGAGTCTTCTTCATTCCAAAAAGCAAAAGAGATACAAATCCTCTGATGATTATCAGAAATTCCACCTATGCCATCTTCTCCCCAACGGTAAGCTCTACTACTAGCTTCTTTAAATGGAAAACCATTCCATACATTACTGCCACCAGAATAATCTTCTCGAACGCTCCCCCATTGCCTTTCTGACATGTAAGGGCCCCATCTTCGCCAATGCTGCTTTTTATCTCTATCTTCTTGGAGTCTTTTTTCTTCTTTCGACATAAACCCTCTTAAAGTTCTTAATAAAACATTCAATATTTTATTGAAAATAATTACTTTCTTATATTAATTGACGATCTACACATAAACTATTAACTTATTGTAACCGAAGAAATCTCTAGCAAACTTGCTTTTTTTATATGGCTTGCAAAAGCAGGGAAAACAAGTTATTAAAGCACAAAAAGCCTCTTAAAAAATGACTCTAAAAAAACTCATTCCAATTGCCATTTTAGTGGTTGGACTTATCATCATCTACTTTTCTGGACTTTTGGATTATTTATCCTATGACACATTAAAAGAACATAGAAAAACTATCGTTGCATTTGTTCAAAATCATTTTTTTCTCTCAGTCTTAATCTACATTACAGTTTATACACTAGGAGTAGCCTTTTCTATTCCCTCTGGTGGCTTTATGACAATACTAGGGGGATTTTTATTTCCTCAACCTCTAAGTACTATTTTTGTAGTGATAGGTGCAACAACAGGATCGACTCTACTTTTTCTTGCAGCAAAAACCGCTTTTCGAGATTTTTTTGCTAAGCGAATAGGAAGAGTACTCAAAAAAATGGAAAAAGGTTTTTTAGAAAATCCAGCGAGTTATCTGCTTTTTCTGCGCTTTGTCCCCCTATTCCCTTTCTGGCTTGTCAATCTTGCTCCCGCCTTTTTTGGAGTCCATATTTGGACATATATTTGGACAACTTTTATTGGAATAATTCCTGGCTCATTTGTATATGCTCAAGCTGGAGCTGGACTTGGAGCTATTTTTGACACAGATCAGCCTTTCTCTATTGCGTCTGTTTTTAATTGGAAAATGCGCGTGGCTCTTATCTGTTTGGCAATTTTTTCCCTTATCCCAATTGTAGTAAAAAAACTAAGAAAGAAAAAAGATATCTCATAATTTTTCTATTTTGCTCCTATTAGAAGAGCTTTTTGTAAAGCTAAACTGTCATATGCATCTTTTAAACTACTTTCCAACCCTTTTTCTCTTGAAAAAGAAGTAGACTCAATCTGAATAACAGAACAAAACCCCATAAGTGCATTAGATAAAAAACAATGACAGTCTGGGGACAACTGCCCTATAGAGATATTTTTTTCTCTAACATTTAAACCTATCGTTTTTGCAGCTTCTATCACCTGAGAAAGAGTAATCCCAAACAGATATGGTAGAGTTTTTGGTGGATAGAAAAGAGTATCTTTTTCTATCCAAAAAAAATTAGCAAAAGCAGCTTCTGTAATAAAGCCTTTATAACAAAGGAGAGTTTCATCGAACCCTTTATCTATTGCATAGCCAACAAGATAATGCCTTTCAATATAAGAAAGTGTTTTTATCCTGGATAAGGGACCTGAGATCTCTTCTGGATAAACACATAAAGACAATGGCCCAGTTTTTAGTTCTATGGGCTCTAAAAAAGCCAAATAGCGGCTGGATCTTTTTGAAGATTGTAGGTAGGGTTTATCAGGAATCAGAACAATTTTGCATTTCCAAATCCCTCGATCAGCGCCGGTTTTTATCACAAAAGAAGAAAGAAGCTTTTTAGAGATTTTTTCAAATGAGATATTTAAAAAAGCAGCATGCTTTTTTAATCTCTCTAAATGAAGATCTAAAAATTCTATTCTTCCTTCTTTTATTATTAGAGTGGTAAACACCCCATCTCCATTTAATAGAGCGGGATGATCTATTGAGATACTGGCCTTATCTACTATCTGATCGTTATCTAAAAAATATCTTCCCATTGCAATCCTAGCCCTTTAAAAAAAGAGGCTCCTTTATGATAAGTTTCAGCGTATTCTTTCTCCTTTTCAGAATCAATGACAATAGCTCCTCCAAGACCTAAGGAGTGATGGGACTCTTGAGATAAAAGCGTTCGAATAGCAATATTAAAATCAAAGTCCCCATTGTTTTTGAAATACCCAATAGAACCCGTATAGATACCCCTTGGACGGTCTTCTAGCTCTTCAATAATTTTTTGTGCAGAAAGCTTTGGACACCCTGTAATCGATCCTCCAGGAAAAAGAGCGCGAATGATCTCTATAGGGTGTTTATCAAGGAGAGCTATGCTTTGTATTTTTGAAAAAAGATGCCAAACATTAGAAAAGCCTTTATAGGCAAATAATTCATCTACTTTTACTGAACCGATTTGAGAGATTTTTGAAAGATCATTTCTTAAAAGATCAGTGATCATTAGCAGTTCTGCCCTATCTTTTTCTGAGGAAAGAAGAGCTTGCAGGTATTGCTGATCTTTTTCCTTAGTTAGCCCTCTTTGAATAGTTCCTTTAATAGGCATTGTTACCAGCTTTTCCCCCTCTTTTTTCAAAAATCTTTCTGGTGAAAGAGATAAAATCTGATACTCCCTTAAACAAAAAAGAGCAGAAAATGGAGCTTTGTGCTCTTCTAACATTAAAAAAAACAAATCTTTAGGAGATGTATCCATTTGAAAAACCATTTCATGAGAAAGATTGGCTTGATATACATTTCCTTCTTCTATCTCCTCTTGAATTTTTTGTATTTTAGCAAGATAGTTTCTTTTGCTTTCTCTATAAGAAATCGAGGATGTGATTTTTTTTCTATTTAAAGGTTTTAGGCCTTGGGTAAAATCTTGAAAAAATTGTTTATCTAACAATTTTTTCTGCCATTTTTTTTCTTCACTTGTTAAAAATGCTTCAGCAAGTGGATCAAAAAAAACGGTCGCTTGATTTTTCCCATGCTTAAACTGGATGGTAAATGCAGATTTTTGAAAATAATACAGAGGCAGAGTAGTAGAATGTTTTTTAAAAGTCTTATCTCTATCACTATAGCCACCAAGTTCATAGGGCAAAAAACCTACCCACTCTATAAAGTCTTCTTCTCCAAAATTTAGATCCTCTTGCAAGTGGTCAAAAGGATTTTTTGTAGGAGAGTTTCGAGATTCTTTTATAGATGACGCAAGAGTCTTTTCTGTTTGAAGAGTAGAAACTTTTGTGGGAAAAAGAAAAAGATAAGAAGAATCTTCATCTTCAGCTTTTCCTGTATACAGAGTTACTGACCCCTCAAAAGAGGAAAAAAAATAACAAAGAGAGATAAACTTTTTTTCCTCTAAAGAAATTGAAAAAAGTTTTTTCAACTCATGCTCATGTTATGGTAGACCGCATCTGCATCATCGATGTCTTCCAACCATTCAATTAGTTTTGCATTTTTCTCGATGTCTTCACCTGAACACGTTGTAAATGTCTTAGGAACCATTTCAAGGCCTGCTTCTTCAAAAGCAATCCCTCTTTCTTTTAAAGCTTGTTCTATCGAGATAAAATCTTCCACAGTAGTTAAAACTATATATTCATCATCAGTAACATTGAAGTCTTCCGCACCAAGTTCCGTCACAAGCTCAAAAAGTTTTTCCTCTTCCATTTCTTTTGTAAAACGAAACACCCCTTTTCTTTCAAAGTTGTAAGCTACAGCTCCAGGGTTTGCGATGTTCCCCCCGCATTTATTTGTGGCAATACGCATATCACTTGCCGTACGATTTTTATTATCGGTCATTGCTTCTACAAGAATACCTACTCCTCCATATCCATAAAGTTCATAAGTCATCTCTAAATAATCTTGTTGGTCTGCACTTGCTGCCTTTTTAATATTTCTTTCAATGTTGTCATTAGGAAGATTGGCAGCTTTTGCTTTTTGAACAGCTAATTTAAGTTTTGCATTACTCTTTTGATCAGGGCCGCCTTGCTTAACAGCGCTAATAATCTCTTTCGTTATTCTAGAAAAGATTTTACCTTTCTTTTTGTCAGCACGCTCTTTTCTATGTTTTATATTTGCCCATTTACTATGTCCAGCCATTACTACTCCTGCGAAATAAGGTCCATTGTAACAAAAGAGCTCAAGGATATCCAATCCCTTTTTCTGCATATTTTAGTGAAAAACTAAGACTGGAAGCTGTCAATTTTTTACTTGAAATCGACATAATGTCGATTTCAAGTAATTATATTTTGGTTTTTCGATGTTTTTTCTGACTTAAAAATGACATTTTGTCGATTTCAAGTAAGATATATACTGATAATATTTGACTTAAAATCGACAAAATGTCATTTTTAAGTCAGAAAACAAGGTTGTTATCAATATGTTTATAGGCAGAAATGAAGAACTTAAGTTACTGAAATCGTTTAAGAAACGTAGCGTTGCTGGCATTATTGTATGCTCAGGAAGAAGACGAGTAGGGAAAAGTACTCTGATAGAGCATTTCGGAAAAGGTTCTAAGTTTTTAGAGTTTTATGGACTGGCCCCTAGAGAAGATCTTACAAACGAGGATCAGCTAACACATTTTGGAAGATTAATGGGTGAAAACTTTGGCCTACCCCCCTTTATCTTTACAGATTGGCATCATGCGTTAAACACTCTTGCTGGTCTAACAAAACAAGGCCCTGTTATTATTTTCTTAGATGAAATCTCTTGGATGGCCGAAAAAGATAAAGATTTTGTAGGAACACTTAAAGGAATTTGGGATACAAAATTTAAAAAGAACAGTCAATTGATCTTAGTTTTATGTGGATCTGTTTCCTCATGGATTTCAGATAACATTCTGAACGACAAAGGTTTTATGGGAAGGATTTCTCTAACTTTAAAATTAGAAGAAATGCCTCCAAGCGATGCGAATAAATTTTGGAAAAACAAAATGATCTCTCCTTTTGAAAAGTTTAAACTTTTGGGAGTTGTTGGTGGAATTCCAAGGTATCTAGAGGAAGTACAAACAGACCAAACTGCAGAACAAAATATTAAAAGAATGGCTTTTACTAAAGGAGGAATCTTAGCTGAAGAATTTGATAAGATTTTTAGAGATATATTTGCAAAAAAAGCAGAAGATTATAAAAAAATCATTAAAGTTTTATCAGATGGAAGTTTAGAATTTGTTGAACTATGCAAAAAATTAGGAGTATGTTCAAACGGGGGAATTTCTAAAAAATTAGCACACTTAGAACAATCCGGATTTATCGCAAAAGATTTTGCATGGGCAAACAGTCATAAATCTGTAAAGCTTTTTAAATACAGACTTAAAGATAATTATCTTAGATTTTATTTAAAATATATTGAGCCA
>Ga0180433_10011419_pt1 | contig 10532 bp, 10 predicted proteins | sample SS_ome_8_FD_132980 | JGI IMG/M metagenome (GOLD analysis project Ga0180433, IMG submission 132980) | Hypersaline lake sediment archaeal communities from the Salton Sea, California, USA - SS_1_D_1 metaG | ecosystem: Environmental > Aquatic > Non-marine Saline and Alkaline > Hypersaline >...
AACGCTATCGCAATGTCATCGACACCGCGTTCGCCTCCCGGGTCGATTTCGGGCCGCGCGCCGTGGACGGCCCGGCGGGCCTTGCCGAGGACATCCCGGCCGCGTGCGCGGACTACGAACGAGCCATCCGGGCCGCCGGGGGTATCGACCTACAGATCCTCGGGATAGGCACCGACGGACATATCGGCTTCAACGAGCCCGGCTCCTCACTGGCCTCCCGGACCCGGATCAAGACGCTGACCCGCCAGACCCGCATGGACAACGCCCGGTTCTTCGGTGGTGATGTGGACGCCGTACCCACGCACTGCCTGACCCAGGGCCTGGGCACCATCATGGAGTCCCGGCATGTGGTGCTGGTCGCCACCGGCCGGAACAAGGCCGAGGCGGTACACCAGCTTGTCGAGGGCGCGGTGAGCGCAATGTGGCCGGCCACCATCCTGCAGCACCACCCGCATGTGACGGTCCTGTTGGATGACGCCGCGGCGCGGCGCCTCCAACTTGCCGACTACTACCGGGAGACCTACCGCTCGAAACCGGGCTGGCAGGAAATCTAGATGCTGCTGACCGCCGGCGAGGTGATCACCGGCACCGAACTGCTCCGGCCCGGGTGGCTGGAGATCTCGGCCGGCCTCGTCACCGCCGTCCACCGCGGAGCGCCCCGGCGTCGGCCCGACCACGATCTCGGCACCGCGACGGTGGTGCCGGGTTTCGTCGACACCCACGTGCACGGCGGCGGAGGCGGTAGCTTCTCCGATCCCGGCCAAACCGCCGCCGCAGTCGGCCAGCACCTGCGGCACGGCACCACCACCCTGGTGGCGTCGCTGGTCACCGAGGCTCCCGCGAAGCTTCTGGCCCAGGTCAGGGCACTCGCCGAGCAGGTTCGTGCCGGTGTGATTGCGGGTATTCACCTCGAGGGTCCCTGGCTGTCGGCTGATCGATGCGGTGCCCATGACCCCGATCTGCTGCGCGACCCCGACCCCACCGAACTGGACCGGGTGCTGCGCGCCGGGGGTGAAACCATCCGGATGGTGACACTGGCCCCGGAACGGGCCGGTGGACTCGAGGCGATCCGCCGCATCGTGGACGCCGGAGCGGTCGCGGCGGTCGGCCATACCAACGCGACATACCGGCAGACCAGGGCCGCCGTGGATGCCGGGGCGACGGTCGCAACGCACCTGTTCAACGCGATGCGCCCGATCCATCACCGCGAACCCGGCCCGGTGATCGCGCTACTGGAGGACCCCCGGGTGACGGTCGAGGTGATCACCGATGGTGTCCATGTCGATGCAGCGCTCTACCGCCACATCGTCGCCTCCGCCGGATCCGGTCGGGTGTCACTGGTGACCGACGCGATGGCGGCGGCCGGGATGCCCGACGGCCTCTACCGGATCGGACCACTGACCGTCGAGGTGGCCCATCAGGTGGCACATCTGGCCGGCACCGACACCATCGCCGGAAGTACCGCGACCTTTGACCGGCTCTTCCGGTTCGCGGTGCTGCACGCCGGTCTGCCTCGGGACGAGGCCCTGCTGCAGGCGGCACGGCAATCGTCGGTGAATCCGGCTCGTGCACTTGGACTCCCGTGTGCCGTACTCCGGCCGGGCTCAGCGGCGAACCTGGTTGTCCTGGACAAGGACCTTGCCGTGTCCGGAGTGATTCGTCACGGGCAGTGGGTTCCGGGCTCCATCTCGGGTCTTTAACGATTGGGTGTTGGCTCCGCATCGTTCCTCGCGCGCGCGATGAACGTGTGATCAGGTGGATCCAATGAGCACGGATCCACTGAGCACCTCGACGACCCGTCAATCCCGGCTGCGCCAAACCGGACTCGCCGCTGCCGCCGCATCGGCGTTGATCGCTGTCGGCGTGCCCCTGGCGGCGTCTACCTCCACCGCCACGCCCACCGCCGCACCGCCGGCGGACGCGAACGGCTATGTCAACTCGACCGCGCGTTGCACGGCACCGGCCACCGCAGTTCTCTTCGGCGCCACCGAGACCTCGCGGGTAGCGATCTGTAAGACCGCGTCGGGTTCCTATCAGTACCGCGGTGTGCGGGTCAGCGACGGCGCCCGACTGATCACCACGGCATCGAAAACATCCAGCGATACCTTCGTCGCCGACAACGACGGCGTGAAATACACGGTGACCCCGACGGCGCTGAGCGTCACCGCGAACGGCAACACGTTCCGCACCGAGACGTGGACCGACTACACCGGCCCGGAGGCCCCCGCCGCCACGTCAACACCCGGCACCACGACGAGCACGTCCACATCGGCCACCTCGACGACGGCCACCTCGACGCCCGCCACCTCGTCCCCCGCGACATCCGGTGCGGCAACCTCGACGGCTCAGACGACATCGACGGTGCCGCTACCGCCACCGCTGCCTGCGGAGGTCGGCGGCGGAACGTCGACCGACAGCTGATCACGCGTCGCTTGACGGTCAGACGAACCAGCGGCGCTCGATGGGCGGCGCCACCCAGGTGCCGTCGAGGACGGACTCGTCGGGCACGTACATCCGCAGATAGGCCTCGAAGCCACCGCCGGCCGGCACTTTCAGCCAATTCGCGCCCGGGTCGCCCGGATCGCGGGGGGCGAAGACGATATCGATCGAACCGTCCGGCCGGGTGATCAGTTCCTCCGGCCGGCTGTTGCTGACCGCGTATTGCTTCTGCGCGTTCGGCACCAGCCGGCCATCGCTGCCGTAGGCCGTCACCGACCAGAAAGCACCGACCGGCGGAGCCTCACCCGGAGCGAATCGCAGGAGGTACGAGCCGGTTCCGAATCCGGCCAGTGGCAACCGGTTGGCACCCAGCAGCCCGGCCGAGTAGACCGCCTCCTCCGGGGTGTTGGCCACCAGGCCCACCTCTGCGACACCGGCCCGCAGCAGGTAGTCGGTGCCGTAGTCGCCGATCGCCGCCGGCGGGGTGGCCCAGCCACCGTTGGTGAACGCTGAAACGTACTGGGTGATGCTGGTCACCAGCGGAAGCAGGGCGGCGGTTACCCGAACCGCCACGTCTGCGGCGAGGGTGGACAACACGCCCAGGTTGGCGTCGGCCACCGTCATTCCCGGCCCCACGCCAATCTGTGCGATGGCCGCCAGCGTGGGGGCGTCGATGGCCGGTGGCGGGTTGAGCGCCATTGCGGCGCTGATGGAGTCCAGATAGCTCAGACCGGGAGCCGGGATCGGGATGATGGGGCTGACGGTGCCGCCGGTCGGGCTCAACGCGTACTGCTTGATCAGTTCGCGCGCCACCTCCTGGTCGGCGGCGTCACCGGCGAGGGTGCGCCCGAGTGCGAGCATGCTGCTGTAGGGCACCTCGACAGTCTGCGCACCGGGGATATCGACCTGCGGACCACCCGACCAGGTGATCGCGTAGTTTCCCGGCCCGGAACCCGTTGTCCGGGAACCGATATAGCCCGACACGTTGGTATACGGGTCGGTCAGCTGAAAGCTGAAGTACCGGTCCCCCATATCGGGAATGGACAACACCACCGGGCCGTTGCTGAGATCGAGTTCGGCAAGGGTGTAGAAGGTGTCGACATTGGGTCGCTTACCGCCGCCGATCGACAACCAGATCGGATCGACATCCGGATTGGCGAAACTGGTCAGGGAGTACAGGGTGTTGAGTGTCCCCACCGTCTGCCGGACCCGCTCGTACTCCATCAGCGGATAGCCGTAGATATAGGCCTGCGCCGCCAGGATCGCGGCCTGGATCGGGCCGGGGTCGGCCGGCGCCGCAGCGTTGGCCCGGTTCGCGGCGGTGGTTCCGGTGGCGTCGGCGGACGGTGCCGCGACGGTGTGGGCGACACCGGTGACGGCCGGAGCGGCCGTAATCGGAGCCGGCATCGATACCGGTGCGGCCGGACCCACCGTGGCCACCGGTACCCTGGCGCTGCCGGCGCGCGCCGCAGCGCCTCTGACTGCCCGCACCGGTTCCGGGACCGGATCCGGTTCTGCCACAACGTGTTTTACCGGTATCTCCACCGAAACCGTCGCGCCTGCGGCCGCTGCCGAGCGGCGGGGGTCCACCCGGGCCTCGCTGACCGGTGCCGGGCTGGCGGCGCGCCGGGCCTGCTCACGCGAGCGCGCCGGGCCCTTGGAGTCGCGATCCTGCCCGGCGCTCGCCGCGCCCCGCCCGGGGCCGTCATCGGCCGCCGCCGAACCTGCCCCGGGCCCGGCGACGAGTGCCGCACCCACCCCGGCGGCCACCGCACCCGCTCCGAGGCCTGCCCGCAGCCATACCTGCCTGTTCGGCGTCATCGCACTACCTGTCTCCACTGTCGGACCGATGCCGGGATCCTACGATCTGCGCTCAGGGAAATTCGATATAACGACCCACTCCGGCGGCCGGGGCCCGGTCGAGGATGAGCGCGCTGAGTGCTACATCGTCCATGGCGATTCCCATGTTGAGGAACATCCGCCGGCCCGACGCCGGAACCGGGTACCGGCCCGTGACAACTTGGGCCAGATCGGTGACGGGTGCCGGCAGGCCGAAGAAGTACATGCTGCCGGCGACCGAGCCGTACTGGCCAGGGTCATCGACGCAGTACACCACGGCATCGTGGAACGCCTTCGGCGCCATGGCATCGTCGTAGTCCACCGGTAGCAGCAGCGCATCGGGATTGGTGTTGGCGCAGTCCAGTTTCGGGTCGAGTGGCACCGTGATGGTGGTGATCACCAGGTCGGCCCCCGCGACCGCGTCGGTGGGGGATTCGGCAACTCTGGTCGCCCGTTCTCCGCACCGGTCCAGCAGGTCGCGGGCCCGGCCGGGGTTGCGGTCATAGGCCGACACCCGGGTGAGGCCGGGGTGCACCTCGAGTGCGACCTCCAGGTGCCGATGACCCTGCAGCCCGCAGCCGACAATCGCCAAGTGTTCGGGAGCGCCGGGAACGTGCCGCATGGTCACCCCGGAGACCCCGGGGGTACGCATCGCGGTGATCCACCCGCCGTCGAGCAGGGCGATCGGCCGGCCGGTCTCCGGGTCGTTCATGATCATCGCACCGTAGATGTAGGGCAGTCCCTTGGCATTGTTCTGCTCGTAGCCGGCCACCCACTTGATACCGATTTTGTCCGATCCACCGAGATAGGCCGGCATCGCGTGGATGAATGCGTCATCGCCGCGGGAGGTGACTTTGGGCTTGGGCGGGTTCTGCACCAGCCCCCGCGCTTTCTGGCGGAAAGCGTCCTCGAGAACGTCAATGATCTCGGTCCAGGTCAGCCCGATGCTATCGAGGTCGGCGCCGTTCAGGACCAGCATCTGGTTATCGGTCACCTGCGAACCATAACCGCGCGCGGCGGCTGATCGGCAGTATCGTCGTCATATGGACATCGACGCCCGGCTCGACCGATTCTCCGCTCCCGTTCTCGGTCTCTTCCGGATCGTCGTCGGGCTGCTGTTCGCCCTGCACGGCACGGCCAAGCTGTTCGGCTGGCCGGCCACCAAGTCCGGGGCGGTTCCCTTTGGAACCTGGCCGTACTGGTGGGCCGGTCTGATCGAGCTCGTCGTCGGTCTGTTGGTCGCACTCGGGCTGTTCACCCGGCTGGCCGCCCTCCTCGGCTCGGGGACCATGGCGTTCGCCTACTTCACCGCCCACCAGGCTGACGGCCTGTTGCCCATCCAAAACGGCGGCGAACTCTCGGTGCTGTACTGCTTCTCGTTCCTGCTGATCGCGTTCGCCGGCGCCGGGGCGTTCGCGGTGCGGGACCGCCCGGTGTCGGCCGCGAGCACCCGGTAGCGAACTTCAGCGGCAGCAGTCCGGGTCGATGACCGCGCACAGCGCCGCGATGGCCGCATGCCGGGGCCGATGGTAGACGCTCATACCCCGCCGGGCCGACTCCACCAGACCCGCGTTGCGCAGTTGGGTCAGGTGATGACTGACGGTGGACTCGGTGATCCGGACCGCGGCAGCCAACTCGCCGCTGTTCTCCTCGCCGGACGGCGAGGAGAACAGCAGTGACATGATCTTGACCCGGACAGGGTCGGCGAGCGCCTTGAGCCGCAGCGCTACCTCCAGCGCCACCTCATCGTCCATCGGCCCGGCCGCTATGGGCGCACAGCAGACCGGGGCCGAGATGTCGATATCGGGCAACGCCTTGGGCATGGCGCCATCATTCCAGAACCCTTGACATATATCCAAAAGGTGGCAGGGTGGAGCCACCCGAGTAATTCGACATATGTCACATATGGCCTGAGGAGGTCCTCGTGTCCCGTATCCAACTAGCCCTGAACGTCGACGATATCGACCAGGCAATCGTGTTCTATTCCAAACTTTTCAACGTCGCACCCGCCAAGGTGAAGCCCGGTTATGCCAACTTCGCCATCGCCGAACCTCCGCTGAAACTGGTGCTGCTGAAGAACCCCGGCGCGGGAGGCACTCTGAACCACCTCGGGGTCGAGGAGGACAGCAGCGACCGGGTGCATACCGAGATCGGCCGCCTCACCGCGGAGGGACTGTTCACCGAGGAGGAAATCGGCACCACCTGCTGCTTCGCTCTGCAGGACAAGGTGTGGGTGAGCGGACCGGACGGCGAGCGGTGGGAGGTCTACACCAAGCTGGCCGACTCCGAGACGTTCTTCGAGGCTCCCTCCGAGACGGCCGCCGGCGATTGCTGCGGGGCCGAACAACCAGCCCGGTGAGGCCTCACCGCGAGGGTGCGTGTCGGCCCGCCGACACGCCGGCCCCGGCGTGCACTTTGCGCACCCTCGCGTATCGGGCGAGCACTTAACCTGCGGGGCGGGCGCAGGTAGGTTGATCCATATGCCTCAAACCACGATCGGTGCCCGGATGGGAGCCGGCCTGGCAGCGGCAGCGGTCGCTCTCGGGGTGACCCAACTGGCCGCGGCGTTCTTCGCCCCGGCCGCCGACTCCCGCACCGCCGTCGGGACATCAGTGATCAATCTGACCCCGGGCCCGGTCAAGGAATGGGCCATCCAGACCTTCGGCACCGCGGACAAGACCTTCCTGACCGTGATGGTGCTCGTTGTCATCGCCGCGCTGGCGTCAGCATCCGCCATCTGGGAGCGCTCACGAATTCCGTTGGGCAGCATCGTTCTTGGCGGAGCCGGGCTGCTGGGGTGCCTGGCCGTGTTGAGCCGTCCCGGGGCGAGCGCATTTGATCTCATCCCGACCCTGCTGGGCACCGCCACCGGAATCGCGGCGCTGCGACTGCTGACCTCCGAACGGATCCGGGAACAGACCCCCGCTGAAACCCCGGACCCCGGTCGGCGGCGTTCGCTGCTGACCCTGGGGTTCGTCGGGCTGGGTGCGCTGGGCGGTGTCGTCGGCTCCGTTCTCACCCGCCAGCGTCGCTCGGTGGCCACTGACCGCGACAGTTTCGCCCTGCCCACACCCGCCGTCCCGGCACCGCCCGTTCCGGCGGATGTGCAACCCGATGACGCCGGGCTGCCCAGCTTCATCACTCCCAACGAAGACTTCTATCGCATCGACACCGCTCTCACCGTTCCGCAGGTCTCCCGGGAGGAGTGGAAGCTCCGCGTTCACGGCATGGTCGATGAGGAGATCACCTACACCTTCGCCGACCTCGAGCAGTTCGAGGCCGTCCAGGCGGCCGTGACGCTGACCTGCGTGTCCAATCCGGTGGGCGGAAATCTCATCTCCAACGCCATGTGGACCGGCTACCGGGTCCGGGACCTGTTGCGGCGCAGCGGGGTCAGTCCCGATGCCGATATGGTGCTGTCGACCTCGGTGGACGGCTTCACGGTGGGCACCCCGGTGGAGGCTCTCACCGACGACCGGGACGCGATGCTGGCGATCGGGATGAACGGGGTGCCCCTGCCGGTCGAGCACGGCTACCCCGCGCGGCTGGTGGTGCCGGGTCTCTACGGTTTCGTCTCAGCCACCAAGTGGGTGGTCGACCTGGAATTGACCCGGTTCGACCGGGCCAAGGCCTTCTGGACCGAACGCGGCTGGTCGGCGCGGGCTCCGATCAAGACGCAATCCCGTATCGACGTGCCCCGCGATGGGGCGCGGGTCTCCGCCGGCGTGGTCACCGTCGGCGGGGTCGCCTGGGCTCAGCACCGCGGAATCGAAGCCGTCGAAGTCCGAGTCGACGACGGGCCGTGGCAGCCGGCCACCCTCGGCGCGGCCTACTCCGATGACACCTGGCGGCTGTGGACTTTCGACTGGGAGGCCGCCGCCGGGCGGCACATCCTGACAGTCCGGGCCACCGACAACACCGGCGCGGTGCAGACCGAACAGCAAAGCGCCCCCGCGCCCGATGGCGCGAGTGGGTGGCCGTCGATCTCGGTTGAGGTGCGCTGAGCGATCAGACGGACTGCAGCCGCTCCGCCGCTACCTCGTCCGGGACGGTCACCGTCACCGCTGTCCCACCGCCCGGTCGCTCGCTGATGTCCATCGAGCCGCCGGCCGCCTCGACGCCGACGACCAGCGACGCGAGACCGATATGGCCTTCGGCGACCCGTCGATCCAGGATCGCCGGGTCGAATCCGACTCCGTCGTCGGCCACCCGCAGAACAGTCGCCTCACCGTCCCGGTGCAGGCCGATATCCAGGCGGGTCGCCCGGGCGTGCTTGTAGGCGTTGGTCAGCAGCTCCCGGGCGGCCCGGTAGATCAGCGTCTGGGATTCCGGGCGACCCACCTCATCGAGTTCGGCGCACACCGGAGTTCCCCACCGCTGCTCGTTGCGCTGGGCCAGTTCGCTGACGGCCGCGCTGAGACCCACCTGGTCCAGCACCTGCGGGTGCAGGGTGCTGACGGTGGTCCGCAACTCCGAAACCGTCTCCCGCAGCGCCGCATCCAGCCGGTCGAAACCGGCCGCGGTGGGGTTTTCCCGCAACTCGTCGAGGTCCAACCGTGCGGCAAGCAGATTCTGCAGGGGACCGTCATGCAGTTGTTCGGACAGTTCGCGGTTGCCCCGTTCATCGGCCCGCATCGACTCCGCCACCAACCGGCGGCGCACATCCAGTAGCGCCAGCACCCGGCCCTGCCTCCGCGCCAGTGTGTAGGACAACGCGGTGATGGCGGCGGTCAACCACAGCAGACACCCCACCTGGGCGTAGACGATGGGGGGAATGTGACCGCCGAACTTTTTATCACCGGAGGCGTAGACCACCCAGACCAGCAGGTATCCCAGTGCCGTACTCAGCCCGAGCACGCCGGTGGTCAGCGGTCTTTCCAGGAAGGCCACCGAGATCGGCAGCAGGAAGAAGATCGGGTACAGCGCGATCGTCGCCGGCCCGGACGCGATACACAGCGCCATCACGATGACAGTGTCGACCGATGTCGAGAACCAGCCGAACCACCAGCGGTCCGGCCCGAACAGCACGACGGCCAGGAACACCAGCGCCACCAGGGTGTAGATCACCAGCACCGCGTTGAACGCACCCTCGAAGCGGTGCTGGATACGACTGTGATGAATCAGCAGCGCGATCAGCGCGATCAGCACCAATCGCAGGATTGACCGGATGCGCAACGGGTCCGTGGTCAGAAAATCCAGCACCCGGTCGACGAGGCGGCCCATGGGCTAGTCCAGCAATCCCCGGCGCATGGCCTCGGCGACGGCTGCCGCCCGATCCCCCACGCCGAGCTTCTCGTAGAGCCGCTGCACGTGGGTTTTGACCGTCGACGGCGCGAGAAACAATGTCTTGGCGATGATCGGGATGCTATCGCCGCCGGCGATCAGGCTCAGCACCTCGCGTTCGCGGGCACTCAGGGTCGGGCCGGCCGGCTCGGCCCGGCGGCGGATCTCGGCGGCAAGACCCGAGGCCAAATCCGGGGCAACGACATCGTTGCCGTTCGCGCACTCGATCACCGCATTGACGATTTCCGAGCGTGACGACTCCTTGGGCAGAAAGCCTGCGGCGCCCTGTTGCAGAGCGCGGTAGACGATCGCGGCATCGTTGTAGGCCGACACCAGCAGCACCCGGGTGGGCAGACCGTCCCGCAGCACAGCGGCGGCAACCTCCGCTCCGTTCAGCCCGGGCATCTGATGATCCAGTAACGCAACAGCCGGTGCGTGCTTCCTGATCGCCGCCAGTGCCGAGGGCCCGTCCGGGGCCTCGGCGACCACGTCAACCAGACCGCTGCCGGTCAGCGCGCGCATCAACCCGTCCCGAAACAACGGGTGGTCATCGGCGATGACCACCCTGACCTTCTTCTCGTTGAAGGTTTCCCGCACCGGGCGATGGTCGCATAGCTGTTACCCGTTCGGCCGACATTGACTTCATCCGGGCATCCCGGGGCCCTTCATCCGGGCATTCGGGAGGCCGGGTTGGCAGCACACTGTGTTGCACCGTGTTGCGCTGCGTTCACCCGGGCTCGATAACGCGAATGCGGGGCTAAACGCTGATTCCATCAGTGAACAATGAAGCCAGGGCCGATAATCACCGCAAAGACGGAATGTGTTCAAGGGGTAGTGGATGGCGATGATCCGGATCAGGGAGGCCGCGGCCCTGTTGGGCGTCAGCGATGACACCGTGCGAAGGTGGATCGACGGCGGCGGCCTCACCGCCGAGCGGGATACCGCGGGCCGTTTGGTCATACCCGGCCGCG
>Ga0180433_10011420_pt1 | contig 10531 bp, 13 predicted proteins | sample SS_ome_8_FD_132980 | JGI IMG/M metagenome (GOLD analysis project Ga0180433, IMG submission 132980) | Hypersaline lake sediment archaeal communities from the Salton Sea, California, USA - SS_1_D_1 metaG | ecosystem: Environmental > Aquatic > Non-marine Saline and Alkaline > Hypersaline >...
ACTCCGGAGATCGATCCACCGGTAATCGTGATGTTGTCTGCGGCCTGAGTAGCGATGCTGCCAAGTCCGAGGTTGGCGCGCGCACCGGATGCCGTCGAGGCCCCGGTACCTCCATCAGCGATGGCCAAATCGGTGATGCCCTCCACCGTGCCGCTAGAGATTGCGACCTTCGGGATAGACACTGCGCCCGACCCATTAGCCGTAACCGTCAAACCACCATCGGTGTTCGTCGCCCTGATCGTATTACCGTCGATCTGCACGTTGTCGACGGCCACAGACCCCGTACCGACCTTGAGCGCAGTGGGTACACCCCCGCCGCCATACACGATCTTCTCAGAGGCATCAGGGCCCCCATCTACGTGCAAGAGCTGCTCGTAGGTCGCACTGACCGTGTTATCCGTGAGGTTCGTAGCCATGGCGTGCTCCTGTTAGAGAGCGGGCCCGAAGGCCCGCTCCATTAGCTCGGCGTCACCGCGTTGGTGCCAGCAGCGTCAACCCAAGTCGAGTTGGCATCTGCACCGGTCGCGATCTTGAGCTTGCTGTTGGTGGTGTCGAACACCACAGACCCAGCGGCCTTGTTGGTCGTATTGATCGCGGCGCTGATGTCGGCGATGGTCGTCGCGGCTGCCGTCGGGATCTGGAGATAACCACCGGTGGCATCGAGACTCCCGGTGATCGTTCCCGTCGCAGTGAGCGAATCAACGGTCGCGCTGATCGCCCGCAGGTTCGAGTAGGTCGTACCTTTGTAGACAGACATGAGTCCCTCCTTGGATGGAGGTAGGGGCCGAAGCCCCTACCGTTAGCTCACGTCGGCCATGACGACCCATGCCTTGACCACGAGGTCAGTCGGCATGGCAGTGGCGAACGAGATGTCGAGCGTATCCGCCGCGCTGTACACGGTGGGGTTCGCAAGGTTCGCCGCACTGGTACCGGTCGCATTGATAGCGATACCGGTAGCGTACGTCACGGAGCCGTCCGTCAGGCCGAGCGTACCCGTCGTATTGGTCGACTCCACCGAGGTAACGGTGTAGCCGGCCGACAGGACAACCGAGCCAGCCGGGATCCGCAGGACCTGCAGCGTGTCGCTGGTGGTCAGGGCCGAAACCCCGGCCGCCGAACGCGCTGCAATGATCGCTGCGAAGTCCAGCTCGACGGACATGACCGTCAGGTGGTCATTGCCTTGGGCAAGGTACGCATCCGCGGTACCCTTATTGAAGCCGAGGCTGTCGGTGTAAGCAGTCATCTATCGACCCTCCTTAGAACGAGACCACGGCCTGCGAGATGGCTTCCGGCTTCACAACCTTGTAGCCATAGACCTGCAGTCCGCGAATGATGTTGCCGAAGGTCGACTCGGCACGCAGGGATTCCATCTCCGTCATCTGCGATGCGAAGGTGAAGCCCATCTTGTGGCCGGCGATCAGGCTGTACTTGCCCGAGTCGACGTACAGGTTGTGCGACACGTAGATCGTGAACCGGTCGATCATGCCGAGCCGGCCGTTGCGCACCACCGAAGTGCCATCGCCGGTCAGCGACGCGTCCTTCAGCTCCGACTTCTTGATGAGCCCTGCCATCTTGGCCGGAATCACAAGGTAGCGGTCGCCCTCGGGGGCGTTCGCCTCGTCGAGAACGGTGCCCATGTCGACGATCAGGTCGACCACCGAGGTGGTACCGCCAGCGCCGTCCTTGGTCACCGACAGCGGAGCGCCGCTGGTGCCGAGGTTGAACGAGGCAGACTGCTCGCCCGCAGTCGCACCCTTGTTGGTGGCCGCGATGTCAGGCAGCAGGTCGGTCAGAACGCGCTGGTCGATCTTGATCTTCATACGCTCGGAGGCGTCCTTGGACCAAGTGTCCATCATGTTGATGTCCGACTGGACCTTGTCCACGTCGTCCTCGACGCAAGCGAAGTACTCGCCTTTGTCGATGACAAGCTGCAGCTTCGGCTTGTCGGGGTTCTCGACCGTCAGGGTCTGGCCCTTGACGTAGTCCCGAATGGTGATTTCCGGCGTGGTACGGATGTTGACCGTATCACCCATGCTCCGGATCTCGCCTTCGTAGTCGGTGTTCGAGATCGCTGCGAGCACGGTGGCGTCGTAGAAGTTCTCGATCAGTTTGCCCGACCAGATCTCGGGAATGAAGTTGCCGCTATAGTTCGGGCGGCCGCCGGCGACAGGGAAAGCCATCTGTTAGCTCCTAGATCATGCAGTTACGATACGACCTTCCCGCTGTGCAGCGAAAATGTCGCGCTCAATGCGGTCCCGCTCAGTCTCCTTACCCTTGTACTTCCCCTTCTGGACATCGGTAAAGAACCGTTTGATGTCCTCTTGGGTGTAGGTCTTGGGCTCCCCGGCCGTCTTGTTCCCACCGGACCGCCCCCTTCCGGGCGCGACCTGCTTCTCAAGTTCCGAGGCTGACTGTGCTGTCCGCGTGCTCCGAGCATTCGGTACACCGGCCTGCCCTTTCCAAGCGGCGAAGAAGTTCACAACCCTACGTGCATCCAGATTCCGCTGCGCGTCCTCCAGATATGTCTGGCGCGGCACGCCAGTCAGCGGATCCACTTCGAGCAACCACGACTGGAACTCCCGACTGGTGTTGATGTCCTGCCAGTCTGGAACCGCAGTCTGCAGCTCTGCCCAGAACGCTTGCTCGCTCGATACAGCCTGACGCTGTGACAGCTGCTGTACCTTGGGTACAACATTTGCCTGCATCTGCTGCAGCATTTGGCGAAGCTGGGCGTTCTCCTGCTTCAGCGCTCCGGCCTCCTCGCGGAAGACCCGACGCATCACGTCGATGGAGTCGCCATAATCCTCGATGTCCTGCTCGGTGATGAGCTTTTCTGCAGGTGTCTCAGCCTGCTCCGAGGGTTTGGCGGTCATCGACGCCAGAAGCTGCTCCAGCTGCTGCACGCGATTGGTCAGCTCACGCCGTTCAGCGTGAAGCCGTGGAACCTCAGCGTTGTACATCCCCTGCAGGGACCGCCAACGCTGCTCGTAGGTCTCTTCTTCGTCCTTGTCACCCGCGGCACTCTGCTCTTCCTGCCGGGGTGCGGGTGCTTGTCCACCATCACTGTCGGCCGTGTCGGCTGTATCGACCCCAACAGTCTCCTCGGCGGCCTCGGCGCTATCCACGCCGGCCTCCTCGGGTTTACCGTTGAGCTCTTCGTACAGTTTGTTCACTGCCTCAGACTGTTTCTGGACTTGCGCCGGTAGTGCCATATTGAACGCTCCTTATCGGTGTGCGTAATCCGCAGCTATCCTCTGGATTGTGCTGCCCAGTCAGGGGACTTTTCCATGTGGTCGTGAAGCTCCTTGAGAACCTGACACCGCCCCTGAGCAAGAGTCACGTTCTGGCCAACACTGGGCAGCCGCTCCAGCTCTTCGCGGTACCACTCCCTAAGCCACTCGAAGAGCTCGGGAAACTGGCGCCTTGTCAGAGCCATCGCCTTTACCACGTCTGGGCCCGGACGCTTCATGCCGAACCCCCAGTGTTACGATTCATCACGGTGTTAGCCTGCTGCCCACCCATCGGCATTCCACCGGGGAACGTGGGCGTGGCCTCACCGCCACCTTGCGATCCCATCTGGGCTGCTGCGCTCTTGGCGCGCTGCTGCTCCTCATAGGACATCTTCTCGCGGGACGGGATAACCTGATCGACTGGCATCTGCAGCCCCTTGGCCACCTCGCGCAGGATGGCCGCCCGGCCCTCGACACCCATGATCTCGATGTCAATCGGGTTGGCCGTCGCGTTAAGGAACTCGACCCGACGCACGTTGACCGTCTCCTTGACCGCCAGATTGATCGCGCCGCGAGCCACGATCTCGGCATCGCCCTTGATCGACTCGTCCGGGTCGTAGCGCATGTTGTAGATGAACTGGCGCCGAACGATGGGATGGGTCACGTCGTTGTCGATGTGCATCACCACCTGCCGGATCCCCTTACCGGCAGACCCCATCAGCATCGAGAGCCCAGACGCTGTGCGCCCGGCTCCCTGCACATTCAGATCCCCGTAGACGTAGGCGGGGATACCAGAGTGGTCATCTGCCAGCCGGGAGAACCGGTCGTATACACCCATCAACTCGTTCGCACGAGAATCGGGTTGCGCGAAACGCACGGCCGGCGCGCTCGACCCCAGCGGGTCATTGGTCACCTGCCAGATCTTCCACGGGTGGAGCTGGGTGATGTCTTCGTTCGGCGGTATGCGTTCGAGGTTGACCTCGACCTGTGGCCCGGAGGCCAGCGCCATGTTGTTCACGAGCGACCGCGCGGCCGCGTTGCAGACGCTCTGCAGATCCTCGATGATCTCCGGGATCCCCTTGCCCCAGAAGGCGCCGGGCTGCTTGATGAAGCTGGTCTTGGCGTAGGGCTTCTCGCCCAGCGGGTCGTAGTTCAGGACCGCCTTGATCACATAGTTCCCGACGACCCACACATTGGCGTCGTACTCGCGAGCCGGGTCCGGCACTTCGTCTTCGCTCAGCCCCCACTCGCGCAGCATCTCGCCGCTCACCTGCCCCCAGAACTCAAGCGCATCGAACATCTCGGTCGGGGAGTTGTAGGCGTAGAACTTCCGCTCCTCTTCCTCTTTCTGGAGCTCGACATCCTCATTGATCCATGACTGGCCGTTGCCGACCTCAAGAACCTTGCGGATCGCATCGTCGTCGTACCCGGGCACGCCGATCAGGTCGGCCAGCTCCATCCGGCTCATGTGGTGGTGCTCGAACAGATACCCGTCGGCGATGTTGGTAATCCCGGGCTCAGGGTAGATCCGGAACGGGTCTACCCGCTCATACTCCGGCCCGAGCCGCTCAGCGCTCTCCACAACCGTGGAGCCATCCGGAGCCTTGGTGTAGTTCAGAATCCGCTGCCGGCGTACGACGGGCCCCTTCACGAACCCACACGGGAAGGTCACAAGATCCGTGACGAACTCGTTGAAGGCCTGTGCCCAGCCGCCCTGCTCGAACTGGTCCTCGATCTTGTACCGCATCTTGTCGGCGCGGTTCTGCGCTTCCTGCAGTAGAGAGAACCTGTAGTCCTGCGCCACCATCTCCCGCAGCGCGGCCATGTCCTCCTGCGCCGGGGCCTGCCCCGTCTGCTGCATGATGTCCACGAGGCGACGTGCCACGGCCTGCTGCAGCTGGTCCTCGGCGTCGGGCGGCAAATCCGGGATTGTCGTGGGCTGCAGATCCCAAGGGGGTGTCCCCTGATCGAGCAGGATGTCCCGCAGCCAGCTCTCCGCGGCCCGACACTTCACCTCGGTAATCATCATGTAGATTTCCGAGCCGCCCTGCTCACGGATCTGCTGTAGTTTGTCGGCCTCGTACTCGCCGTTACGCTGCCGCATGGCGCGCAACATTATATACTCGATGGGTTTCTTGGCGATACGAGCCGCGTCCCAACATTCGCGTAAATACGCCACCAGCCCGAGTACGAATGGGTCGTTTTGCCGAGCCGCCAACTCACGGTCGATACGCTCCTGCTCTGCGCGAGCAAGAGTCTCGTTATCAACAACACGCAGGATGGTCAGGCCAGCCATCAGGTTCCATCACAAGCTATAGCTGCCTACAATATACACACAGCCATATGTTGCGGCAAGCCCAAGAAAAAGACCCCCGTCGGGGGAGGATCCGACGGGGGCAAGTAGAGCGAGTTTCCAACAGGGAGGTCGGAGTGACGCCCCCTGCATACTATGTCCAGCCGGCGGCTGCAACCCTTTTTACCGCCCGCGCCTGCATATTGTGTGTCCCGTCGAGCGAGGCACTAGATATGTGCAGCATCAGATACTGTAGCGCTTCGGCCACATGGCTGTGCCGCCCGGCCGGACCGGTCTTGTCGATCTTCCCGTTCTTGTCGAACCGGTACCCACCCATCATGGCCGCCTTGAGCTGCGTACACCGCGGATCCACGACGAACGCGCTGTCCCCGTCCACCTGCCTCATGAGGTAGTCGTCGACGGCGTTGAGCCGGGCACTGACCTTGTTGGTCTTGGCCGGGATGACCTTGAGCCCCTCGGCCCTGATGATGTCGACTGCGCTCCGCTCGTCTGTCTGCGCCCTCTGCACGCCGGCCGGGTCGACAACAACGAGGATAGGACTGCCCGAGAACCGTTCATTCAACAACGGCTTGAGCATCGTGCGGACGAAGCGTTGCACCCCCATGTCGAAGCTCACCAGCTCGTCGAGGATGAGCGCCCGCCCGCGGGGATCCTGTTGTCCCAAGACGGCTGCCGGGGTCAACCCCAAGTCCATCCCCACGACGACGGGGCGCGTGCCGTTGATGATCGGCCGCAGCCGCTGTGATCCCATGTGGTAATCCGGCCGGAAGTACTGATAGACCGGCTGCCCCGCCGAGCTCAGCCCATACTCACCATCGATGAATACCCGGATGTAGTCCTCCGACCGGCCTTGGGTGTCGTAGTACCCCTCCGGCAGGTTCTCGATGTTCTCCGCGTAGATGCTCCGCCCCGACGGTTGTTTGAACACATCCCACCCATTGTCGTTAGGTGAGACGCCGTCCTTCGGGTCGAGCTTCTCCATTTGATAGTACCACCAAGTGTCCATGGTGGGCGGGTTGGTATCCCCCCACATCCCGAACCACGTCGGTCCACCATCCTTGGAGCTGGGGAATCGCCCGATCCGCTTGGACATGGCATCGACGATCTCGGGGTGGATATCCCTGCACTCATTGAACCACGCGAACGTCAGTTCCAGCGAGTTCAGGTTGGCCACATCGTCCGCGTCGTCCAGCGCCCGGAACATCACCTCGCACTCGACGTCGCCGACCTCGAAGAAGTAGGTCTTGGTGGTGCGCATGTACCGCCCGCACACCCCCGGCGGGAACCAGTCGAGGAACGTCTTGATCGTGGTGTCCTGCAGCTGCCGCGCCGTCTCGCGGACGATGGCCGCCCGGGTCCTGCGTTTGCCCGTGTTCGGGTCCGGCTCCTGCATGGCCGCCCGGCGCACAATCTCGAAGCTGCAGGTCACGGATTTGCCCGAGTTGTGGTGGATCGTCCCATCCACCGTGACGTAGTTATTCGTGTCGAGCACTTGCATGTCCCAGTAAGACCGCTTGACGGTCTCCCGGGCAACCGATACGATGGCCCCGTCGGATACGGAGGGAATGTCCAGTGAATGAAAACACGAAGAAGATTGTGGCTCTGGCGGACGGTATTCGGACGTCTGTAGAGATAGCCGACCTTGTTGGCCTGACGCCACGGTACGTCCGTAAGGTCCTGCTAAAGCTGGACCTCCCACGTCGGGGAGAAGGTGCGCAGCCGGGCTCAGCAAACCACCAATACAAGACAGGGCGTCGTGTAGACAACGACGGGTATGTTCTTGTAACTGCTCCAACAGACCACCCATACGCCCGTCAGCGGACCAACCGCGCCGGGAAGCTGATGTACGAGCACCGCCTAGTGCTTGAACAAAAACTAGGTCGGTACCTTCTTCCTGAAGAAGTTGTAGACCACGTTGACGGGCTGACTCTGCATAACGCGCCAGACAATCTACGGCTATTCTCGTCGAACGCGGAGCATCTTTCAGCGACAACGGTTGGCCGCACAAAGCTTTGGTCAGCGCAAGGGTATCAGAACATAGGGACAAGGACTGACCGGGGCAAAGCGATCCAACGGGTAGATAGCCATGGCCAGCGGCGTAAGTCCGGTGATGTTCGTTTGCGGCAAATACTCCTTGCGGCGTTGTCACTTGGAACAGATAGTCCGTACCTTTTGGGAACGCACCACCACACCAAGAAAGCTGGAATCGACATGTCTTGTCGTTCCACGATACAACGCGCATTGGACGATCTATACGCCAGATGGGCATAGGCCCGTACTCAGTGAGCACCAAAGTGTCGGGTGCAACGCACCCGACCGGGCCCATGAGCACACGCATTTTGGCATCCGACTTCATGAACCTCTCGCCCGTCGGCGGCGGGGTATAGTCGATGGCGAGTGTCATCAGTGGACCTCCCGCTCCCGCCCGTCAAGCGAATGGTGAATGTAGACCAGCCCCTCGGCCTCAAGGTCCAGCGTCGGGTAACACCAGCAGTCAGGGGCGGGGGTGTGCTCCTTCAGATCGCCCATGGGGACCACATGCCAGCCTTGGGTGTCTTCGTCTTCGTGCTCGTCATCCACAGGTGCGCTCCTTCACCAGCATCACCACGATCTCCCGCGGGCGTCCTTTTGGGCGTCGGTGCGTTCTGCCACGTGGGGGGATGATCTTCGTCCGGTACGAGTGGCCTTCGCCTTCAAGCGCCGTGCGTAGTTCTTCATGCTCTCGTAGCGTCTGCAAGCGGACTGCCGGAGACCCCTCATAGGCAGAGTCAAACCTCGTCAGAATGCTCAACGAGTTCGCCCTCCACGTCGGCCGTAAGGGTCATGGGCGGCGCGTTGTTCCCGAAGTTGATGTTGATCTTCACCCCACCGGAGGCACCACCGGTACCCTCGTCTGCCTTGGCCTCCAGCCCTGCCCACTTGACCGTGCTCTTGATGAGGTCGGCCTTCACGGCCGGAGACACATCGGCACTGTGGATCAGCAGCCACGAGGTGGTCAGGAGCTCCTCGGCCTGCGCCCGGGCCTTCAGCTTGAACGTGATCCCCTTGTCGCGGATGTCCTCGCGGTAGGCCTCCACCTTCTTCAGGAACACCCGGTCCTTGTTGAAGACCAGCAGGTCAGAGGCGGTTATGCGATGCCGCTGCTTGATCTCGTCGAGCGTCTCCCCGCTGCCCTCCAGCGCAAGGGCAACGTCGAAGGCCAGCCGGTCAGACCATTTGGTGTGGTGCAGCGGGAGTGAGTCCATGCTGCGAAGATAGCTTGCAGATGGGGGGTCTGGCAAGAGGGGTGCTGAAAGTATACACGTTCCTTTTTGGGGGTGCTGAAAGTATACACGTTCCTTTTTGGGGGTGCTGAAAGTATACACGTTCCTTTTTTGGGGTCGTGCTTTGCGGGGTTTACTACAATACGGGCGGGGGTCGGCAAGCCCGGTCCATGTGCCCCCCTCCCCCCATGCCTGATACGCAACGCGGCGCGGCGCGAAAGCCCATAAAACAAGGCAAATTTGACGTCGAGTGTTCACTATGCCATAAAGATTTCACCGAACGGCAGACTATCAGCCGCTAGGGACGCCAGCCCGGCGGGGCTGACGGTCTTTGACATAGGGCTCGCAACCCACATGACAGGAGAGAAATGTCATGGCTAAGTTCAATCTGCCTGAGGGCTTCTTCGTCGATGTACGCTTCACCTTCGGTGAGGCTTACGACAAGGTCTCGGAAAAGGGCAACGTCACCGTTGCTCCCGAAAGTGGCTTCGCTGAAGTCATCGGCTTTGGCGGCGCGGAAAGCGTCGCGATGAAATTCGGCCGATATGGGCCGGAGCGCGGCAAGGTCGCGTTCTTCATCAAGCCGGAGGCCAAGGCTCCGGCCAAGGCTCCGGCCAAGGCCAAGGCTCCGGCCAAGGCTCCGGCCAAGGCCAAGACCAAGGCTGAGGCTGAAGCTCCGAGCGACCTGCAGCAAATGATCGCTGCAGAAATCGCCAAAGCTCTCGCAGCGATGGCGAAATAACCAACAGGCCGGGCGCGCAAGCGCCCGGCTCCCCACCCCAAAGGAAAACTGATATGCTCGACACTATCATGGCCGCGGCCGTAATGCTGAACAACGCCACCGCAGACGAACTGCGCGAATTGCTTCTGGAAGTCTACGCCCACGACGGCGACGATAATGACTGCCTGGTCGCGATTGGCATTGTGAGCCGAGAACTCAAGCTCGCCACCGAAGCCGGCGAGTGACCACAGGCCGGGCGCGCAAGCGCCCGGCTCCCCACCCCAAAGGAAGAACAAATATGAACAGAAAAGAACTGCGTGACATGATGGACAAGCACGACGCCTACATCTCGAAGATTGGGCAGAAAGAGGCTGCCCGATACCTGCGGTCCAAAGAGAAGCCGCCGACGCGCGGCAACATACGGGCAGGGATCGCCTTCGTGGTGCTGAGCATCGCGATCCTCGTGATCGCTCTCGCCCTCTAACAACCAGCCCGCCCGGAACACCACCGGGCGGGCTTTCTCATGTCCGCAGGACAGCCGCGTCGCGGTCGCGTTTTTGTTTGCTCGCTACGCTCGCCATACGTCGGGGGCCTGTAGCTACTACTTAACAGCCCCGTTATGTAACGCCATTAGTCGGGGGCCCTTAGTTAACAGGCATTAGTTTACAGTATGTGTGTAAACTGAAACTTAACGTGTAACAGTACCGCGTAGATAGCTAAAAAGCACCGTGTTTTCAATAGGTTAGCTTCAAAGTATACGTGTAACTATATATTTTTAAGTTAACGTGTATACCCGCTATGCAACATCTAACTGGACACGCGAGGTTAAGTGTACATGTAGACTTAATGAAAAAGCCAATAAAACCAAGGGGATACCAGGGGGAGAGGGTGTGTATATCTACGGTTTACTATCTATTTATCTATCTATCTACAAAATCAACCCTTTTTCCTAGCGCGCGACTGTTGTCAGCAAACTAGTCACGCTCACCCAAAAAAGATAGCG
>Ga0180433_10011422_pt1 | contig 10529 bp, 8 predicted proteins | sample SS_ome_8_FD_132980 | JGI IMG/M metagenome (GOLD analysis project Ga0180433, IMG submission 132980) | Hypersaline lake sediment archaeal communities from the Salton Sea, California, USA - SS_1_D_1 metaG | ecosystem: Environmental > Aquatic > Non-marine Saline and Alkaline > Hypersaline > Sediment...
AATACTGATCATAATTCCGCCGATAACTACCCCCGGCGCAACATGTCCATGGAAAGATCGAATAAGCTCAAGAAATTCGTTCCATTGATGTAGACCGATTTTTTCAATGGATGTTGCTTTATATTCATTGCCGATTTCTGCACTGACTTCTTTTGTGTTATGCATACTACTTCTCACGCTGCGATACAGCTTCGATTACCTTTTTGCCGACGGGTGGTGCGTCCTGGTCGATTTTATCAACCCTTACGGCACAGGCCTTGTATTCCGCGGTGAGGCTTACAGGATCAAAGGCCGCGTTGGTTAACCAGTTGGAATTGCCTTCCTGATGGTGGAAACTCATCCAGACCATACCTCCTGGCACCTCTTTGGTGATACGCGCTATTACTGTAACCGAGCCTCGTCGCGAGCTGACCTTCACCCATTCCCCCTGCGTGATTCCCAGCTTCTCGGCATCTATAGGGGAGATGTCGACTGTTTCTTCAGGGAAGAGTATATCCATTCCTGCTCGACTCGATTGATTGGCAGAATTATACTGAAACAACCTTCTGCCGGTGCTCAGGACGAAAGGATATTTCTTGTCGGGAACCTCTGCTGGTGGTGTCCACCCAATCCCCTTGAATAGCCCCTTGCCCCGGGTGAATTTACCGCCCTGATGCAGAACACAGGTACCGCAATGGTTCTCATCGGTACAGGGCCATTGCAAGCCGTCGCCCTCGATACGGGCATATTTGATGCCGGCGAACGATGGTGCCAGATTTGATATCTCATTGTCCCAGATTTCCTGTGGTGAATTGGAGTTCCAGTTGTACCCCAGCCTGCGAGCAACTTCTTTAAATATCCACCAGTTGGGCTTGGCCTCTCCGGGCGCTTCACTGACCTTGCGTACCCGATTGACCCGCCGTTCGCTGTTAGTATAAGTTCCGTCGGCCTCTGACCAGGCGGCGGACGGTAGAATAACGTGGGCGAATTTGGCGGTTTCAGTGAGGAAAATTTCCTGGGAGACCATAAATTCCATGGATGAAAGCTCTTTTCGCACCTTGCCTATGTCAGGTTCCGTTTTGGCCGGATCTTCGCCAAAACACCAGAAGAAACGGATTTTCCCCTCGGCCATCCCCTCAAACATATGGGGCATCATCAACCCCAACTTATCATCCAGCCCGGTGACATTCCAGGCTTTCTCGAATTTATCTCTAACCTCCGGGTTAGTGACTGACTGATAGCCGGGAAAGACGTTGGGTAACGCACCCATGTCACATGCGCCTTGAACGTTGTTCTGACCGCGCAAAGGGTTGACACCGCCACAGTCAGCACCGACGTTGCCCAGCATCATCTGCAGATTTGCGATGGACATTACATTATTAACTCCACAAGTATGCTCGGTGATACCCAGCGTATAGCACAGCATTGATGGTCTTACAGCCGCCAGTTTGTGCGCAATAATCCTGATCATCTCTGCTGAAATACCGCAGATTTCCGCGGCTCTTTCAGGAGGATATTTTATAACAGTGTTTTTTAATTCATCGAAGTTCTCACAGAAGTTAGCCACGAACTGCTTGTCATATAAATCCTCTTCAATAAGCACATTCATCAGTCCGTTCAAAAAGGCAATATCAGAACCGACGTTGATTTGGGCAAATACACTGGCATATTCAACCAGCTTTTGCCGCCGAGGATCTACAACAATCAACTCCGCTCCCTTATCCACAGCATTCTTGACAAAGGTAGCTGCCACCGGGTGAGCCTCGGTCATGTTGGTGCCGATACAGAGGAACATCTTTGCCCGGCTGAACTCTGCGAAGGAATTGGTCATTGCACCGCTACCGAATGAGGTGGCCAGACCGGCCACTGTGGGCGCATGTCAGGTACGTGCACAGTGATCTATATTGTTGGTTTTGATAACCGACCTGAAGAGTTTCTGCATATTATACGACGCCTCGTTGGTGTCCCGAGCGCAGCTTACTCCGGCGAATGATTCAGGACCGCTTTCGCTAAGAATGGTCGCGATTTTATAGGTTATCAGGTCCAGGGCTTCATCCCAGGAAGCCTCACGGAAATGGCCACCGTCATCTTTGATGAGGGGTGTGGTAAGTCGATCGGGATGGTAGATGTAATCATACGCAAATTTACCCTTGACGCAGAGGCGGCCTTTATTGGGTTCGGCATTCTCCACACCCGTGACCCGGACGATCTTACCGTTCTTATGATGAAGCCACATTTGGCAACCGATGCCGCAATAGGAACAGGTGCTGCGCACTTTGCCATCCTCAATCCCGATCCAGCGACTTTTGCGCTCAGTCAACGCCCCTACCGGGCAGACATCTACGCAAGCGCCACAGAACTGGCATCCCGCATCCTCCAATGATCTACCAAACAGTGTGCCCACCATCACATCTTTACCACGGTCGATGAAAGCGATAGCTCCCACACCACGTTCCTCCTGGCACACTCTAACGCACTTGCCGCAGAGAATACAAAGGTTGTAGTCTCGGGCGATTAACGGGTCAGACTCGATGGGAAGATTTCTGTATTGATAGGGAACATCGACTGACTCGAGTCCTACGTAATCTACTACTTTTTGCAGATCGCAACGCTTATTTTTGGGGCAGATAACACAACGATAATCCACGGAGACGGATTTCAAGCACACATCCATTGGTCCACAAGTTTCCCGTCGATGGCAGGTGAGGCATTCATGGGGATGCCTGGCAAGAATGAATTCCAGGACAGCGCGTCGCATTTTGGTGATTTCATCGGTGATGGTCCGCACCACCATTCCTTCTTTAACCGGCTCGGTGCAGCTGGTGACCATCCCTTTTCTTCCCTCTATTTCAACGAAGCAAAGGCGACAGGCACCAAAAGGGAGTTCGATATCTTTGATAGCACAAAGATTTGGAATGTATATGTCATTTTCCAGAGCTGCCTCGAGAATGCGCTTTCCCTCCTTCGCTTGAATTTGTTTCCCATCGATGGTCAGATTGATCATGACTAGTATTTCACCTCATTATTTAATTGCCTAAGACATGAAAAAGCTTCGGCTCCAGCAAATTGGATCAATCCGGAAAGAGGAAAGCTATTGTTCAAGAGGCGCAGCAAATCATTTATTTGCTTGCTCAAGCAGTCGCGAAGGTGATAAGAAACTATCGAGATAAAAGAAAAAGCACCGGCCACCTATCCTGCGGGGCAGCAGGCGCTTCTCATTCCATCATAAGAGTTGATCTACCACCATGCTCTCCTTTCCAAATATGGGAGGTACAGGCATTTCTCCCTGTGCCCTTAGGATTGATCATCCCGCGTCTGCTGCACCATGTCCAACACCTGATGGATTTAGGTGTAACCGATCGAAGAGCCAACTATTCAATTTTAGATTCACAAATACTTTATCGGATTTTATAGATAAAATCAACTTTTGATGTATTGTTTACGTATTTAAAAAGTATTATGAATAGGGTGGTTCCTTTACATTCGTGCTATCGAAATAATCCTCGTCGAGCATTACTTGCGCCACACCGGTTTCCACTGCTGTTTTTGCAACGTTGTGAGCCACTGATAAATGAACCCTGGAATCAAGAGGGCTTGGCACAAGCTCTTCTTGGTTTGTAGCTTCAGTGATGGCCAGAGCGGCGGCTCTATACATTTCGTAGTTGATTTTACTTGCTTTTGCATCCAACGTTCCTCGCCAGATTCCAGGATATCCCAGTAAGTTATTAACTGACCTTCCGTCGGCAGCTAAAGCAGCCCCGGCTGCTTTAGCTGCCTGAGGAGTGATCTCCGGATAAGGATTGGACAATGCAAAAATTATCTGGCCTTTTCTCACCATTCCGGGATCTATCAGGTCTCGCACACCACTAGTAGCTATCACTATATTCGCTTTTTTCATAACTTCATGAATGTTCGAAGGAAGACCCCCACGTTCTTCATGACGTTTAATACTGGCGTCTGTTTTTGCTGTACCCAGGGTTGGATTACCAGTGTATGCTAAGAGGAATTTCCCGATCGTAAGACCTGCTGCACCCAGGCCAATAAGGCCTATCGTTGTATCTTCAAGTGTAATACCTACTTGCCTGCTGGCGTTTATCAGGGCGGCAAGTACCACTACCGCTGTTCCCTGCTGGTCATCGTGCATAATCGGAATTGACAGACTATTTTCAAGCCTTTCCAGAATGGTAAAACATCGTGGCGAGGCGATGTCCTCCAGTTGAATACCGCCGAAGGTAGGAGAAATATGTTTGACCGTTTCTATAATTGCATCAGTATCATTGGTATCAAGAAGAATAGGTATTCCATTTATTCCGACAAGTTGCTGTAATAAAGCAGCTTTACCTTCGATAACAGGCATACCAGCGATTGGGCCAATATTGCCAAGACCGAGAATAGCTGTGCCATCAGTAATGATTGCCACTGTGTAAGGAATTATTGTGTAGAGATTTTTATAACCTGGTTGTTTTGTAATGAGGTTACAAACTTCAGCGACTCCGGGCGTATATATTTTGCTAAGAAGGTCATGTGAAATTATAGGAGTGGTGTTTACCATTTTAATTTTCCCATTCTCATGGAGCTCTAAGACGGCATCCCTAACCTGAAGGACGTCTACTCCTTTTACTTTGGAGACTTCATCCACTACTTTCTTGAGCTGTTCTTCACTTTCTATCACTATATCGATGTCACGAACTGTGAAGTGGTGTCCTAAATGTACCGTTTCGATATTTCCAACATCACCGCCTACATTGCCTATCGCCATTGTTAATTTACCAAGTGTACCTGGAATGTTGATGTTCTTACAGCGAAGTGTTCTGATTATTTTATAGTTATAGGATTCTGTCATTTCGTGATCTACCCTCAATTCAGTTTATGATACAGTTGGAACATGTATAGCTATTATCGCATATGTTCGGCGCAAGTTTAATACCTGATTCTCGCGTTTCCTAGAGTTACCTCTACTTAGTTCTCATGTGGGACTGTGGATTCTTTTTACATTTTTAAAGCCGTATCTTGCTGGTTCTCCGTTAAAATGCCGTCATCAGGGCTAAGCGAGTGATAGTATGAACTGCAAATGATAGCCTGACGTTTTTAACACGTTCAGTACAATAGTAAATATAAAAAAGTACAATTCACCTATGTATCTAGCTTCGAGATAGAACGTATACTAACACACATAGATACCAGTAGGGAGATCGGAAATTCATAGCAGAGAGGGGGGCGGTAACAATGGTGTGGAAGGGAGCCGAACTAGAAGACCTGTTAGAAAAAGCAGCCGGAGAGAAAGAACTTTTCAATGGATCTGAGTCAACCGATGACTATATAATAGAAGCGATCTATGACATTGAAAAGGCAGAATGGACCGTGCAGTTATTCAACCGCAAATCACCACAGAGTAAGAGTCTATACGATGAAGACATCGATACCTACGATTTACAGGATAAACCGGTTAGGAATACCAGGGTTGAAACGGCGTATAGTCGCGCAAAATAAACAAGTGATCCAGTTCTCTTTTACAAAAGCCTCTCGATGCGAGAGGCTTTTGTATTTCTCTGTACCTTATCATAAACTCATATACTATGATGCGGCCAATAATGCTGCTCCTAATGCTCCCATTATTTGTGGCTCTGCGGGAATAAGAATAGGTAGTTTGATTTCCGATTCAAGAAAATGTTTGACACCTGCATTTTTTGCTACCCCGCCGGTGAATACGACCTGTTCGTTATAGCCCACCGTTTTTCCCATAATGACTACTCTCGAAGCAACCGCTCTGTGTATCCCGGCGACAAGGTCTTCCTTGGTTCGGCCATCTGCCCGAAGTGAGACCATCTCCGTTTCGGCGAATATGGTGCAGGTACTGCTTATCTGGCAGGGCTCCTGACACCGCAAGGACGTTGGCCCCATTTCCTCAATACTGATCTGAAGGACATTGGCCATTACCTCGAGAAATCTCCCCGTACCTGCTGCGCATTTATCGTTCATAACGAAATCGCTGACAGTGCCATTTTCACGAACCCCGATTACCTTACTGTCCTGCCCCCCGATGTCAATGACCGTCCGCGCTGCTGGCAGTATGCTGTTCACACCCTTGGCATGACATATGATCTCGCTCGATGTACGATTGGCGAAGGTAACGGCGTTTCGTCCGTAACCGGTTGAGGTAATATACTGTACATCACCTTTGCTAAGTCCGGCCTGACTGAGCGCAGCTTCTGTTACTCGCTCTGCTGCCCTGGTAACGCTGTCACCTGTGGGCACGATTGAGTACGACAGAATTTGGCCATCGGCGACGATGACTGTCTTAGCAGTTGCCGCGCCAACATCTACTCCTGCAGTAATCATTCTTCCTCTCAAAAGGTTTGTTCATGCTTCGACGGGCTCAACACAACGGTTTTTTAGAGTAACGACACAATCCTGTATTGGCTAGACCGCTTTCGCGGCTTTATTTGCTCTTAACAGTTCCGCGAATGTCTCTACTCTTGTACGTAGCTGACCGGCGCTGTAGTTTCTAGTATCGTAGCAGTCGCCCTCTAGAACCAACACCGGAATTCCTAACTCGCGCTCTATCATTTTCTTGGTGATTATGACAGTAGGAACCCACTCACGGCAAGAATAAGGATAAAAATCGATTGCCCCGTCAACGTTGAAAGCCTTACAGTTCTCCACATTAATGGCAACATGGGCCTGGCACGAATGAGGTATATCGAGACAGGGTCCTACGCCAATCATGTCCGCCCATTCCCTGTAAGGATGCTTGGTCAATACCCAGGGACTGAGCCAGTAGGGTATTTGAACCCGAATCGCCAGTCCCGCATTTTCTATCATACGTGTGATTCCAGGATCAACGCTAATAGTAGCTGTACAAAAAACACCGGGAGCACCTTTTTCTACTACCCCTTTACCTTCAGCGATCCTTTGTTGCACTTCCTCGCTGATAATCTCGAGCGCCATTTGCTTACCTTCGACGTCCCTTGTAGGCATCGAGTTCAGGAAGAACGCGTGTGCCAAACTGGCCTGACTTATAGGCTGAGGATCCGCGCGCCCGATAAGTTCGATCAGTGCCTGGAAGGTCAGGCGATAGATTGCATTCGCTCTATTGGTAGCTTTCGTAGCCTCTTCAGTGATCTGGCAATTGAACATTTCTTCAAACGCCTTAAACATCTTACGCGCCTGAGATCCGCAATAACGAACCCTGTGATCGTTGAATTTTGGCCAGTCGCCCCAGTTGGCGTCCGCACAACTGTCTAGGTAAAGCACGGGTATTCCATAGACCTCTTGCAGAAGCTGTTCCGACTCTGCCGGCTGATCGCAGTGATACCCTGCTATTACTGACAGGTCGGGAAAGGGAATTACCCCCTTGACCATTGCCCCCAGCCTGGTCTGGTAAAGGGCACAATGTGCAGAACCTGGAGGGAAGCCACTTTCTTCTCCGGCCTCTAAATAGGGGTTGAGCTTATCGAATATCTGACCGATGGTCATGTTAATTATCTGTCCAGGTGTGGCGAAGTACACTTCTTTTTCGTCGGTTGACAGCATCATTGACATCAATGGCCGAAGCTCCATGGGAAAATCGCTGTACACGATTTTGTCATGTTCTTCCCGTGCCAGAACAAGGTTCACCAGCTCCCTCATCCAGATTCCAAGGAACTTGCGTACGCCGGTCAAATCGATGTCGAAATATGTGTGAAGTCTGGTTTCACCTCTTTTGATGTCTTCCTCGTTCAAGCCAAGAATAGTGAATGCCTTATCGATCCTCGGTCTTTCCCTCTCTATCTCATCGTCTTCGAAACCGCACAGTTTAAATAGCTCAGTATACATTGTTACTTACCTCCCCCAGCCTTAATAATCTCGATAAATGTCTCGATCCGTGTTCTTAGAGGCCCCTTCTCGGAGATATCGTAGTCCGACTGAACTTTCAGCATCGGGATGTTAAGCTCGTTCTTGACCATTTTTTCGAAGTAGTATGCCTGAATATCGTAGCTGCTCCGATACATAAGCTGGTACCAGATAATGCCGTCCACCTTGAAGTCCTTAGCCTGCTGGATAAGAAAATCCAACCGCTCTCGAGATGGCCTGAACCACGCCGGAGGTACTCTTCTTCGGAAGTAGCGATCGGCTAGAGCTTCCATGAGATCGCCGTCTGGTTTAACATTTTCCCAGTAATGGCGCATTCCTTCTGCGAATTCCTCGAACACGATCGATGCACCGGCTTCCTGTACCATTTCCAAAATCTTGTAATCGCCCATGGCCAGCGTGGAGCCTGTTAATAGAATTCTTGGCCCCATCTTTGCTGCTGCCGGTTTTTCCTTCAATTCATCATTGATTGAGTTGAGGCAGTCGACGACCACTGTTTTATCAAGAAGATACGAGGCGTGATTTAACCTTGCAAAATCAAGGCCGCTCATGGGTGGTATCTCGGATTTACGTAGCAAGCTGATCTTTTGTAAACCTTCCCTCATTCGATTACATATGTCTATTGCTTCCCTTAATCGCTGTTCGTCTAATGAGCTGCCGGTAAACTCCTCCAGTTTCTCTTTAAGCTGGTGAAGACCGGCGAGATAGTATTCAAAGGCATGTTCATCTTTCTGATGTGGAACGCCAAACCTGAACACATTGGCGTCGGCGAAAAAGTTGAAGCAATCGGCGATGGTTTTGATATTCTGGTCCGTGACAGATACTACCAGAAGATCGATCATGTTATAGAGAGGCTCTTCGCCCAGCATTTTATAACCGATCTGTGCTCTGCAGAAGGTGTCAAGAAATCGAGGAACGTATGCTGCGCTTTCCGCCACAGGTTCGGGATCGCCGCCGCGTATGAGACCTACAGGAATGGCTCCATAGGCATATACTAGCTCCTCCGGCATGTAACCGCCGGGCGCAAAACCGATGATTTTTGTACCCTGTTTCTGGATTCGTGTTAATTCCGATATTCTAGTTACTAAGTGATTTGAGACTGTCTTCATTGCTTCCATATAATCACCTCTGGCCATCCATGCTAGCACAGTAGCAATCGAAGCGTCAATTGATTCCTAGTGATAAAGCTGCGTATAATAGTTCCAGCGATCAAATAAGTATGAGATTCTCATAGTTATTTAGGGGGAATGGAATGGGTCCGCTCGATGGCGTGAGAGTTATCGATATTTCACGATATGGTCCGGGTAGATACTGTTCAATGATTCTAGCGGATCTTGGAGCCGATGTCATAACGGTGGAAATTCCCAGAACTCAAGGTGAACCTATAGAAATGATGGCCAGCGATGTTGAACCCCATTACCTGGGACTAAATAGAAATAAAAGAAGCATAGCATTGAATTTGAAAAGCGAAAAAGGTAAACAGCTATTCTATAAGATAGTTAACGATGTCGATGTCATAATAGAAACTAATCGACCCGGGACGGTAAAGCGCCTGGGCATTGATTACGAAACGTTAAGCAGGCTAAATCCTAAAATAATCTATTGCTCCATGACCGGTTACGGGCAGGATGGACCGTATGCAAAGCGGCCGGGCCACGATATCAACTTTGTGGCAATAACAGGTATTATGGGACTTACTGGTGGGAAAAAAGGACCGCCGACGTATGTGGTCACACCTATGATTGCTGATGTATTAGGGGGAACAACCCAGGCTGCTATGGCAATTATGGCTGCCCTTTTTGCCAGAAATAAGACCGGAGAAGGCCAGTATATAGATGTTTCATCAACCGATGGGGCCGTTTTCTATCACTGGGTTCACGCGGCTGCCTATTTTCAAAACGATATTGCACCCGAGCCGACGGAATCGGTTACGGGAAGCGACATGGCTTGGATGAATATCTATCAGGCAAAGGACGGAAAGTATTTTACGATCGGTTGCTTCGAACCGTGGTTGTGGGCTAATCTATGTCGAGTGGTAGGAAAGGAAGACCTAATTCCTTACCATTTCGCTCCGTTGGAAGAACAGAAGGAGACCTACCAAGAACTCTGCCAGGTTTTTGTCACTAAGGATAGAGATGAATGGGTGCGACTTCTTGACGATGCTGATGTGCCCGTAGCTCCGGTCTATAACTTCGATGAAGTGTTCAGCGATCCTCATTTCCAATATAGAAAAATAGCGGTAGAGGTCGAACACCCCAAATTAGGTAAGATGAGACTTCTCAATTCACCGTTTAAATTATCCAAGACGCCGGCGGAGATCAGGATGAGGCCACCACTATGGGCCGAACACACGAATGAGATTCTGCAGGAACTGACTGGTATAGGTGAGCAGGAGATCAGCGAGTTACGGGAAGAAGGGGTTCTGGAATAGTCGAGAGCTTGTTTCGAAGGATTGTGTGGGGATACTTCCTTGCCGTAGTTCGGGAGTTCTCCGAAAATGGAAATTTTTATAAGGAAAAGCCGAGCCACAGGTGAGGCAGGGGTTTCAGGGAGCCTTTCTCAAAAAGAGGGTGCAGGGCACTCTTGTCCAAAATAGGTTTTAGAACTGAGTCCTGATCTGGTATAAAGAGATAAGCAAAACACTCAACCAGAGGAGGACTCAGTGAATCAGTATTGTAGCATGTTTAGTCAGATATTGC
>Ga0180433_10011423_pt1 | contig 10528 bp, 12 predicted proteins | sample SS_ome_8_FD_132980 | JGI IMG/M metagenome (GOLD analysis project Ga0180433, IMG submission 132980) | Hypersaline lake sediment archaeal communities from the Salton Sea, California, USA - SS_1_D_1 metaG | ecosystem: Environmental > Aquatic > Non-marine Saline and Alkaline > Hypersaline >...
AATATTTCTCTATGTTGTTGTATGTTCATATTATCACCTTTTCTTATTGTATCTATAAGTATAGTATAACTTATATATAAATGTTTGGTATATATTGTATAAGTAATACTATTACCTATCTGTATCATCAGTGTATAGCAGTATAACTATGTGTATATTATGGCTTGTGTCTATCTTGTGTTATTCTTATCTCTTAACTAACTAAATAAATAAACAAAGAAATAAATAAATAAATAAAGAAACACACAAACACACACACACACACACACACAAAGAGCTTTCTGGTTCTAACGTTCTACTTATGCATTACTATTTATGCCGTTCTACTGATGCAGTGGATTAGCTACTACTATGTTACACCATGATAATACTATGATCTTACTATTATTTCCATATGCAACATAGGTATACATTATTATTTCTTATGGAGTTCTTATTATGATCTCACATGGTAGGATAACATAGTGTGATAGAGTAGGATAATATCATGACACAAGGTAGCACGTGGGTGGGGGTGAAAAAGGGAAGATGGATTTATATAAGGCACTGTACCCATAATTTTTCCCAATTTTCAGAATTACCACTAAATTTATATATAAGTTGTTATAAATGTAATATAATGGTGATATTATGTCAAATTCTAAGAATTGTATGATTAGCGTACCTAGGGATACCCATTTTAAGTTAAGTGGTAAGAAATTGTATTGTCGTGAGACTTTCAACGAGGTCATATTACGTTTAATTGAGTTTTACGATAACAATGACGGTCACGGTCATTACAAGCCTGTATACCCTAATACTGATGAACGTTTTAAAGATTATCTTGGCACTATTAATTCTGATGGTGTTATTATGAAAGAACCTACTGATGTTAATGTTAAAGAATCTCCTGATTTTGAAAATAATGTTGATTCACAAGACAATGTTGATAAACGTAGTAACCATTCCCCTGATATAACCAACACTGATAATAATGATAGTACCTGTTCTGATATACACAAAGATAATAGTGATAAAGATACTGATGCTCCTTTCAAGAGTCGTTTCAAGTTTAATTTGAGGTAATTTCCATGTCAGACAAATCTGTTAAGGTTATTGATTCTGGTACTATTGTTATCCCTTCTGGTTTAAGTTTAAGCAAACAGGACATGGTAAGTCACGGTTGCATGAACTGTATTTGGAAACAGCATAAGATGTGTCCGCACGGTTTAACTGGCAAAGATTTCTTAGATGGTGGCATATGTCAAGATTTCGTCAACTTCTTATCAGGTTTAGTAAATGACGGTGACAGTATGAACGTTTTATGGGAAAATTACAATTTATACGTTTTACGTTTACAGAGTTTAGAAGATTACAAACGTTTCAAGGATTTGCAGGATGAGATTGACAAGATTGAACAAGGTGAAGGTGATCCAGGTCGTTTAGGCGATTTAGAAGCTAAGAAGAACAGTTACAAGTTATGGTGGAGCAAATTAAACGAGACAGTTTTAAAGAGTTTAAGTAAAGTAGTTGACAGAGAGAAACGTGACAGTTCAGGTACAACTCAACGTATGACAGTTCAGCAGATGAACATCTTGATAAATGACAGTGCAGATAAGTTGTTAGAGATTGAGAAAGGTGATAAAGATGGATAAAGATATAGATAAACGTTTAGGAGTTTACGTTTTAATAGCTTTACTTTTCTTTCCATTAGGATACATATACAACGAATATAATACTTCAATTTCAAAAAGTAAAGTAGATTACGTTGAAAACATATTAATCAACTTCACACCAAGTTTAGACATATTTGAAAGTATGCCAGGTTACGCAGTTCAACGATTACATGAAAACATTACATTACGTGAAATCAAGTCAGAGTATGTACATTGGAAACCATATTCCAGGGTTTTGTTAGAACACATGATAATTGAGGTATGTGGATATAATGATTAAAGATTTAAATAACTTGATTTCTAGTAACAGGTTCATTAAATGGATATATTCACAAGAACAAGATTTCCAGAACGGTAGAGGTTTTTTCGGTAAATTTACAAGTTTAACTGGCGAGTTCAGTTTAGCTATATTGGTATGTACTCACATATTCAATATAGATTTAAGTAAAAACATTAAACTTGCAATTACATGGACAATACTTGTAATGTTGTTTGTTTACGTTTTTGGCAAGATTTACAGGTTAAGTGGAATGTTAGAGACAGATCAACGTGCAAGTGCTAACCGTAGCCCAGTTGAAGGTATAAAGTTAGATGCAGCTGAAATCATAATTAAACGTTTCGGTGACAAGAAAGACGATATTAACATATACGGAGATAAACATTAACAATGAACTTAAAGTTACCTAAATATAACTTGAACCATACCAGACCTATTGTAGGTTACGGTAATTTCAGTTACACTTCTCCTAAAGAGTCTGATACGTGTATGGTAGATCCTAGCATAGTTGAACGTAAGTTTAAGATTTGGCAATACGTGTTAGAGAATAAGTTACTTACAAGTAAAGATGAATATATCCGTTTAAAGGCATGGAGTTTATTAAAAGATAAATCCATATTTGGATATAACTATTTTAAATTTAATAATGCACCATTAAAGTTACGGTTTTATCAGGATGCGATATTATCTGATACGCATGACAGGATCTTGTTTGCTGCCGCTAACCAGATAGGTAAAAGTATGAGTTTAGATGTAGATGCAGCTATAGAGTTCCTTTCTGACCATAAACGTAACTGGATAGGGATTTTGGTAAGTAACAGTTTAGACCAGAGCATGTATAGAATGGACATGATTAAAATGATGTTACGGTCAGCTAACATAAATTATCGTGACGAAGATACGTCTGATACTAAGACAGGTAAAAAAGATAACGCTACCAAAGTCAGTTACACGTTTTATTCAAGTGACGGTAAAACTCCTTTATACACGAATTTGCTTATATGTTGTCCGCATACCAGTAGTGCGTTAGGTTACGCAGCTAACAATATCTGGTTAGATGAATTTGATTTCTGGCAAGATGTTAAAGGTGGTCAAGAACATTTCTTGAACCAGGTAATCATTCCACGTACATACGAAACTGAAGGTACGATTAAAGTCTTTTCTAATCCTGACGGTAAAGATAAGTTATTGTATAAGTTATGGAACCAGACAGATACTGAAGGTAAACCAGTCTGGAACCGATACCAGTTCAATTACTGGGATAAGCCTGGCAGTACCCAGAGTAAATTTAATCGTAACATTATAGGCAAAACACGTCAACAGGTAGAAAGTACCCTTCTTGCAGTGTTCAGTCAAAGTGCAGGAGCTTTCCTTTCAACTCAAGAGATTGAAGATAGTATAGATAAAGAGTTATGCCAGAAAGGTCAAAGTGCAGGGTACGGTAAAGAGACTGCCTGGTTCCTTGACGTAGGGTCTGCCCATGACCAGTCTTGTCTGGTAGGTGCATATATTACTCAAAACGATAACGAACCAGAAATACCTTTAATTAACGTATTCTTCGTACACAAGTATCCTGTAGGGTATCCGTTATCTAGGTTAGTTGGTATAGATGATACTGTAGATGACGGTTGGAAAGAAGATTCAGATAATAACCCGTCAGTTAAAGAAGTCCTTACCCAATATTCAGAAACAGTTAACGGTGACGTATGTTATCCTATGTTTGGTGTAGATGTTACAGGTAATAGCGGAATTTTACCTTTATTCAATAATGCAGGTATAGAACCTATAGATTTAACATTTAGTGGTAAAAAGAAGTGGCAGATGTATCAACGTATGCAATATTATTTCCAGCAACGATACATTAAACGAGTATTGGATCAGGACATGAACACAGTTAACGGTAAAGATGGAAGTTACCAGTTAAGTAAACTTGTAGTAAAGAAAGGTACAAGCACTAATTATCGTCAAGTTCATCACGAGAACGAAGATGATTACGATGATTACGCTGACAGTTTAGCAGGTGTAGTATTCTTGATAGATAACCCAGATTTACCTAGTTTAAGTTTTGACATAATAAATCACGGTGAAAGTCAGTTAGAAGCGATTGAAGAGGAACGTGCAGAGATTAAACAATTAAAAGAGAATAATCCTGAACTTAAAGACCAATACATTCCAAGCTTTTATAAATCAAATGAAGTACAGTCTTGGATAGACAAGAAGGAGAGTGAACGAAAATGAGTAAAAAACATAAACCTAAAGTTGATAGAAACGAGAAAGCTAAAGCTGAATATAAAGCTAAGAAAGTTGAACAGATGCCAATGAACAAGGATTTCCTTTTAGCTAAAGATGATAAAGGTAACCCTAAGTATCCGATAGTAGATAAACTGATAAAGTATAAGCAGTTAGACTTTGAACGTGTACTTGACTTAATGCGACAGATAGGAGCTTTCGTTTACCAGATAAAACATCACAAAAACAGACTTAACAGATTAAAGATGGAACTAGCTAGTGGCGTTATTAAAGAGACAGATAAGTATGGTAGAATACTTGAAAAAGAAGAAGTTGAATCAGAGATAATCAATAGCCAGTTATATATTCCTAGAGAGTTGTCAAGGATACGTGAATCTGCTGTAGATAAACTTTTACCTTTAGTTGACGGTGTAAGGTTTTCTGGCGAAGATTATAACTCATATATCTTGAAAGTTAATAAAGCTGTAAATGATTTAGGTTATGAACTGTTTCCACAAAAGCTTGAACTGATTTTTCCAGAGATATGAAAAATCCATTAAAGAAGATAAAAAAACGGTATGATAACCTTAACGATTCTGTTAAGGAATCAGTTTTATTTATTTTAAATTATATTCTTAACGCTATCCCTATATCGTTATTTATATACTTATTGATGAGTTTAAAGCTGAATCATAACACTTTACGTTTTCTTGGTACTTATGTATGTACAACTATATTTCTAGTATATTTTGAGCATTATTACGTCTGGATTAGGTCAGATTGGAACAAAAAATAAAAAGCTTTAAATAGTTCAATTTCTAAGAACATGTTGGAGACTCAGAAGTAGACAAAAGAGTCTCCATCTACTTCTGAAGTTTTCCCCCCATAAACCATGGTTTTCCAGATACTGCAAACGAAAAAGGAAGTTACTGAACCTATGTATAAAGGTGTAGGTTTAGGTTACAATCTTGACGATATGCAACGTTACATTTCTGCCAGAATCTTTTTACAGATAAAAAACACTCCTGAACTTGTATCTATGATAGATACAGTAGTAAATGACCATTTCATGGGCGAAATTGATTATTTCGGTAAAGACGGTAAAGTGTTAGGTTCAACTAACCTTAAACGTGCTAAAGAGTTCTGGATAGAAAATAATATGGACGATGTATGGTTCGGTGCAGGTGCAGACTTGTTCGTTGACGGTTCTTGTTTTCCTTGGTATGACGCAGCTAAATTTAATATGACAACTAAACAGAAAGAAGTCATTTTAAGTTATGATCAGAATTATGGCGGATATTTAGCTAACGTTGCACAAGCTGAAATCCAAGAACAACTTAACAAACCTCGTAAAGTAGGGTATCTTGCAGCATCAACTACTGAAATTTTGCACACTGAATCTAAGATTGTCGGGTATAAACAGGAAACGTCAGGCAAAATTAAAATATGGTCACCTGACCAGGTTGAACATATAAAATTAATGAATTTTGACGGTGAAGTAAGAGGATTCTGTGGAATGAAAGCTCTCGTAAAAGAGATAGCTATGATGTTCTTATTAAAAGAGAATATTATAGCTGCACTGAACAACGGTGGCACTCCTGACAATATCATATACCTTAAAAATTCTACAGGTATAAGTAAAGCTAAATTTGAACGTCTTAGGACAGCTTTAGAATCATTTTCACATTTACGTAAATCTCATGGTAATATGCCAGTTGACGCAGAAGTTGGCGTGATACCTTTATCTACACAACTTAAAGATATGGAATATCGTGAACTTGCTATGTTTGCAGTATCAGAATTCTGTTTAGCTATCGGTTTACCTACAAGTCGTGTCCCGTTTATGATGACTGGTTCTGGTGGCACAACTAATAAAGGTGAACTTTCTGGTACTGCTGAAGATGCGTACCAAAAGAAAATCAATAATCGTAGACGTAAATGGGAAAACAAATGGAACAAGATATTCATTAAAGCAGGTTTTTCTGTTAAGATACGTCGTGACAATTTACAAGATGAAGTAAGAGAAACTCAGGCAGCTACACAACGTACAGCTTTCGTGCAGGGTGTACTTGGCAATTTACAAAAACTCAATAAACAGTTATCTATCCAAGCTACACTTGATTTGTTGTCTGGTACTAAAAAGAATGTATGTATAGACGATATTGAAGATTACGAAATGCCAGAGTTCATGGAACAGAAATTCGGTCAAGATATGCCTGACCAAAACGATACAAAACCACGTGAAAGTGAACTTAAAAGTCGTGTAAGTAATGATCGTATGGCAAGTAAGATGCGTACAGCATCAAATAACGGGGTAAATGCATGATAAATAAAAAAGGTAAATGTGGAACTAAAAGAGGTAAATAAGAATGCCATCACCAAGACCTAACGAAACTAAAGATGAATTTATTAAACGGTTCATGGGTAGTTCTGAAGCTAAAAAAGATTATCCTGACGAGAAGCAAAGGTTAGCTGTAGCTAACTCTATGTGGAAAAAGAAAGATAAACGTAAAGAAACTACAGCTTATGTTAAGATTAAAGAAGAAGAATTAGAAGATGAAAATGATGAAGATATTACTGAAGAAGAGAAAGATATAATTTACTTTTACGGTGCAACCACGTTACCTGACAGAGTTTCAGAGTATCTTGAAAACGGTCAAACGATTCAGGGAGAAATACTTGACATTAAAGTTCTTGAAAAGATGGCAGATTTAATCAACGATAAAACTAAAGTTGGCGGTAAAGTAGGTTCACATAGAACTATTGGACTTTTCCATGACAGAGTTTATTCTGGTGATATGTCACTTGAAGAAGCAGGATTTGTTGTGCCAGGTACAGCTAAAGTTGAACCATTGAAAGATTATCCTGGACATTACGGGTTAAAGGTAGGTACAAAGGTTAACGAATTTTATACCCCTTCAGAGATGCATCCAGATTATTCTCCAGAGAAAATCAAGTATAAAATAGATAACGGTGTAATTGGTCTAAGTATGGAATATAATAATACTCCTGACCAAGAGAAGTTAGTATCAACCGAGAACGGATATTACAAGTACATAATGGATACTGACGATTTTAGAGGTTTTAGTTATGCTAGAGCTAACCTTATAGGCAACCCAACTGCGGTGTCAATTAAGGAGATAAGAAACATGGTCTTTAATAAAGACAAAAACATTGGAGGAAAAAATACAATGGCTGAACAACCAACAGATACAGAAGTAAAGTTGAAGGAGTCAGAAAGTAAGGTTCAAGAACTTACAGCCAAGCTTAAAGAACTTGAATCTAAAAATGATGACAACCCGAAACTTAAAGAAGAACTTGCAAAAGTCAAGGAAGAGATAACTAAACAGAAACTACAGAATGACGAGACTGCTGCAAAAATTAAAGAAAGTATTGAACTTGCCTTTTCAGGTTTAAAGTTTAATAACGCACCACTACCTAATACAGGTAAAGTTGATGTTAAACTTAAAGAAGTTAACGATGCAATGGAACATGGTGCAAAGACTAAAGAATGGAGACAGTTCGTAGAAGTAGCAGACGCTAGAGTAAAAGAACAAAAAGAACATTTTAACAAAGTTCTAAAAACATCTGGTATTGATATGAGTGACACTACACTGAAAGTTAAATGTGTAGGAAGGAATTTCGTTATTGAACCTACAGCAAAAACTAAAGATGTAATTGATACAGGTGACATGAACGAAGCTACATATTATCAAACTAACGCAATGTTCGCTGACAAATATGTACCAGGGATAGTTGAAACATTCCAGAAATCTGACAGTCTTTTATCTGCAATGATGAAAGAAGCATACACTGGCGGAAACGATAAGTATCAGTGGAGAGTTTGGACTGAGTTCGGTACATTCACAGGAGATAACACAAGTGCAGTTGACCCAGACGTAACAGCAGTAGCAACAACTCAAAGAAATTTCTTGAAACTGGAAACACCAATCAGGGAATATAGAGAAGCTGTTGAAGTAACTGACTTTACCCAGTATCATTCTCAGGCAGCAGTTGGAGATTTGTTAATGCAGGAAGCAGTTAGAGCTGCTGAAGTTGTAACAAATTCACTTAACGCAGACCTGTATAAAGGTAAATGCGATGCAACAACTGGATGGCTAGGTGTAAACGGTCTACTTGCAATTGCAGATTATAGTACATATACAACCCTATACGGTAGAACAAGAAGTTCATACAGTGTTTTGTATAACGCAAACTCATATGACTCTACCGCAGAAGCAATCAGTCTAGGATTGATTAGGGAAGGATATGCATACGTTAACAGTGCAGGAACTAACATAAGTGACATGGCAATAGTTATGCACCCTCACCAGTGGATAAGGGTACTTAACACACAAGATAACGCTATTAGTGGAACATCTAACGCATTATCTACAATTGACCATCCAGTTACTATGGCTCCAGCTGACCCAGAGTTCGGTTTCAAAAGACAAGTTATACCCCACATTGACGGTATACCAGTCATACTTGACGAATACTGTGTAGATGCTTCAGGTAACGCAGACACATTCTGTGTAATTGACATGAGCAAAGACGGATTCGTTCTAGTAACAAGTAAACCTATCGGTATGCAGGGACTAGCTAAAGTAGGTACAACGGAGAAAGTGTATGTTAACTGGTACGGTACAGCAGTCTATAAACGACCAAGAAACTTGTACGTACATGACGACTTGACAGCACTAGGGTCTTAAGGAGGTAATGAAAAATGACAAGTTTAACACCAACTTTAACCATGATGAGTAATACAGGAGAAGATATGGTATGGGAAGCTAAAATAGCAGCAGATACAATAGCTTCATCCGCTGACACAATAGATTGTTCAGCTTCGACTGTAGTAGCTTCAGGAGATTCTATAAAGATTCTTTCAGCTACCAACATCACTGACGGTAACTCTATAGTACCTTACATCACGTGGACACCTTCAACAAGGTCATTCGCAGTGGATGGCGGTGCAGAAAGTACAAATGTTGATTCGTACATTTCAAGTGACGAGATCAAGATAGAGTTTAAAGTCGAATCTACTTAAACGTAGATTAATTTTTTTATTTTTTTATTTTACATTTTTTTTCAAATCATAAAGGTGATTAATAATGGCAAAGAAATCAAAGAAAACTTACACTCCTAAAGAAGAAGAAAAAGAACCAGTTATAGAAGAACCTAAAGTTGAACAGGAACATATCTTAAAAGCAGATTTAAACAGAGCTTTCAGGAAAGGAGATAAAGTTTCACATGACAGGTATCTTAGATTGATTGATGCAGGATTCAAACATTTATTTGAATAAATTCGGAGATAAACAAAATGAATAGAGATAACCCTAACCAACGAATAATTGCTATGGATGCAATATCTGTAACTGCTGCACCTACTGACGGTTCAGTTACGTTAACTCCTACAAGTAAAACTTATGAACCGTTCAGAGTTATTGCTAACGTTACACCTAGTGGCGGTGCTAATATAAACGATTTCAAAGTAAAGTTTTATGACGGTGACCCAGCTGGTAGTGGTACAGCTATAAGTGAAGATATGTGGTTATCTGCACAACCTTCAGAAGGTTTCCCTTTAAGACACACTGTCACTGGCGACCTTTATGCAAGGATTACAGGTTGGACTACAGGCACATTAGCAGTAAGATTCAATGTCCATTATACGTGGAGGTAGATTATGGCAAATAAGAAATGGTTAAGTGCCATATTAACTTTAGTTATACTAAGTTCAAGTATGTACTTCTTATTCAATATGGGCGATAACCAGTTACGGTTTGACATCCAGGAAACCCGTAGCCAGTTTTATCTATGTGACGAGAACGGTAGAAACTGTAATGATTTATTAGGTACTGAATACGTTTATTTGTATGACGGTACAGCTAAAATGAGAGCATCTGACAGAGGATTAACTCAATGGCAAGATGATAATTACGTTTACGCTTACCGTAACGCTACATATAAGGACGGAATCTTTGTTGAAGAACAGTATAAGATTGAAAAGAATGTAACAGATATAGAACTATTCCCATTATCTCATGAAGTCATCTGCCATAATTGTGAAGGCAAGATATTACATTACGAAGTTAGAGATGTTTTATACACAGGAGATGACATGAATCTTTTAGAAGTAGGTTTAAAGAGTTTCTTGTTTGGTAACAATATGAAAGTTGAATGGGATGAAGGATATTATTATGCTAAAGTGTTTCAACAAAGTGTAGCTTCAGATAAATTGATTATAAGGTATAGACCTACTGAAGATAAAGAAGTTTACAATTTAAGATTATTTGACCCATTACCTACAATGGATTTGATTCTTGAAGATACACCACAGAAAATTGAAATTGATTTCTTGGGATTTGTA
>Ga0180433_10011424_pt1 | contig 10527 bp, 11 predicted proteins | sample SS_ome_8_FD_132980 | JGI IMG/M metagenome (GOLD analysis project Ga0180433, IMG submission 132980) | Hypersaline lake sediment archaeal communities from the Salton Sea, California, USA - SS_1_D_1 metaG | ecosystem: Environmental > Aquatic > Non-marine Saline and Alkaline > Hypersaline >...
CTATAATCAAGAATTATATCAAACATTATATCATCAAATTCAATTCGACTAACGAGAGATTTTACCCATATGATTTTCTCTTCTTCTTTGATTAACATATTTCCATCAACCGTATAATCTGCCAATGAAATCGATACCTTACAGTCTTGTTTGCAGACTAATTTGCTATCGACCAATTCGAGATATTGGGATAATTGTTTCATATTGATGTTTGGGTCATTATCAGTGATATCCTTAATCGCATCCCTTTTTGTAACCGCAACAGCTCCTCCTGTATGGAATGTATTATGATTTTGAACACCATTCAGAAGATATTCAGATGTCTCAGTCTTGATATCATACAGAGGATACTCCCAATTATCTATTTCTTTAATGGTCGTTATCGGATCAAATCCACTGATGATCTTTTTAGTGTATATTTTTGACGGTATAAATTTCTTTAGATTTATCATCTTGCTCGATTTCAGACTCGGATTTTCAGTAAATCTAATATCACAAATGAATTCTGGCCTTGAATTTTTAGATCTATTCTCGTCTTCTTTGGACTCAAGATATATATTCATCTCGAATCCAAGTTTGGTACATATGGATTTTAATTGTTGTGTTAAATAATAGCTTGTGATATAGATTCTTGCATTTGTACCCAAATCGTCGTTAAAAACCTCTCCATCTTTATCTATCATACCCGAAACGAAATCTTCTAACCATTTTTTATCGTAATTTATAAAATTTGGGTCTAATCTTTTTTCCCATATTCTATCACCAAATACGATTTTATCTATTTGTTTTGATACTTTAGATTCTTTTGAGCAATACATTCCAGAAAAATATCCATTTGTTTCAGGAACTGATGAACTCTGATCGTTCATAGATTCAGAATTATCTATCCAAATCATATCACCCTGTTCTATATCAGTTGCATATGTTTCTTTCAAATTATTATCATATTTTGAATGTATTGGGTTCTTTTTTATCCATAAAGGATGATTGTCTTGACATATAATTGTGTGTCCAGATTTTGTCGATATGAACAAAACTTTTGATGTTGGTTTGTGTCTTTGAATTCCATTAGCCCTTACATTTCCATTTTTTCCCCTAACAAATACATTATCAGGTAAAGTAATACTCTCGACTCCATTTTCATCAATCTCAACATTTTCAAACATATTCCAAAGGTCTACAAATGGAATTAATTTTCCATCATAGTGAACCAATCCATCAGAGCAACGCATGATCATCTGTGTCCCTCTCTCACCAATAATCTGTGCGGCAAGGACCCCAATATAGGGAGATTTATGTCTCTCCAGAAGCCTCCCATAACAAGTATGACATATATTTCTGGATTCACAGAAGACAGGTGTTCTCAATTCTATCGTTGTTCCTTCAGGAAAGTCCTTTTTATTGAATTGCATGAGCTTCCCTTCGTAGACAACCCACCTTCCTTCAAGTCGTTTCATATAATCTTTTGTCAATTTCAATGACATTGTTCTTTTTGTTCGACAATCTCTTAAAGATATATCCAACTCGGCCGTATTCATGATAAAGGCTAATTTCCTTGCGATATATCCTGTGTCAGCCGTATTCAGAGCCCTATCAATAAGCCCTTTTCTAGAACCAGATGCGGCAACAAAAAATTCATTTGTATTAAGTCCATCTGCAAACGATCCTTTGATTGGTTCAATTAGTTTACCTTGAGGATCGGCTACAATTCCTTTTGCGACAAGAATCTGCATCGGCTGGTCCCAACCCTTCGAAGATCCAGATTCAACCAGATCACCAAATCCTGTTCCATGAAGATGTTTTATAAGCATCACTTTCATTTGGGACAGGATATCAACAGTTTCTTCCATTGTGGCCCCATCCAATTTTTTCTTCAATTCATACATGGCAGGAGGAAGTTCGATATTGTCAAGAAGAAACGAGGGGGCTGTAATTGTTGCAAATTTGAAAGCGTAATCTTTCATTTTCGAGACTGAATCTGCGGCAATTTTGTCCCCATATTTGTTTATAAGATCAATGATTATATCATTCGCATCACCTTTTGTTATCTGTTCATTGATGAATGGGTAATCTATGGGAAGACAGCTATTGATGATCGCTTTTCCCATTGTAGTTAATTGCCCTCGATATTTAACGGGAAGTGTTGGATCTGTAGTTGTATGAAAATCTTCATCTGTAACCTTTATGGGTTTTCCTGGTTTGCTTTTGGGTTTGGTCAGAATAAATAATCCAACCCCCATCTCTTTTCCAAACTCGTATGTGATCCCATGAGTATTCCCTTTCATCCCACTCATCATTCTAGATCTGGCTTCTTCTTGTGCCTCATCTGTGAGAGGATGGAATATTCCCATTGTATCACCATCAAAATCTGCATTGAATCCACCAACTTGTAAGGTACAAATCTTAACTGTATGACCACTCACTAATCTCGGAATTTGGGCTCTTAATCCTTCTCTCTGGATAACAGGGTCCCTCTTTGCGATTACAACTCTACCTTCCATTACCGCTTCAGTAGCATTCCACATAATCTTATATAAATTCTCAGGGATTTCATCATCCGCTTTAATGGCCTTGATTATTTTATGGACACTATCAACTGATAAATCCTGGTTTATATATTTTCTGATTTCATTTCCTAATTCTTCCTTATCAATCAGTCCAGAATAGAGAAGATGGTGGACTAAAAAGGGTTCGAACAAACTCACAGCCATCATAAATGGGATTCCAATCTCATTCACTTTAAGATCAGACCCGGGGGTGATAGCTGCACGTCCAGAGAAGTCAAGTCTTTTCCCCATCATCTGTTCTCTAACAAGTCCATGTTTCTTCTCAACTTTTGACCGAATATATTTGTCATGATCAATGACTGCATTCTGAAGTCCATATATAAGAAGATCGTATAAGGGTCCACTTTTTCCAGCGCTCTTAATCTGAGCAGCTCTTCTCATTATGGATAAATAAATGTCGTTTAGAGAATCATATATCCACATACCATTTTCATCTTGATATGCTGGTCTGTTGTCTGGTGGAATTATGGGAATTTTATCAATAAAAAGAGTCCCACGTTTATATTCATGTTTTATCAATTTTATTAATTTATCTCTGGCTTCAGTCTCTCCTTTGAAATTGATTTTCGGAAATATATCAATAAAAGATTTTATTCCCGTTACACCTTTTTCGTTTATCTCCAATCTTCCATTTTCGTCTAAAGAAAAACTCTCCTCAGTCGAAATGAATTTATCAACCTTTCGATCTAATCTGATGAGATGTCGGAGGGCAGTTGGATGGATTACTTGAGTGTTAATTTCAATATATGAGAAGATTTGTCTTCGATCGATAGATCCTTCAGCCCCGAAGATCTTTTCTGAAAACAAACCATCTTCATGATACTCCCCACTACGTGTAAAAAACTCTGTTGACGTAACGGGTTTTAATGTTCTTGAGTATTTTTGGAGGTCCAAAAATGAAATGGATGGCATAATTATTTCCCATTTATCTCTGTGTCAATATATTGTCGAATCTTCCGTAGAAGTTTTGTGGTCAATCCTTTTCTATAAGCCATGTTACTTGGTCTTGGGACATCCTTCGAATATTTATTCTTGAGATTTTGAAGTCTTCGAGTGATCATCTCGAGCTGTTCTTGATCCACCTTCGTGTTCCCAACTAATTTTTTGGCTAATTTCAGAGAGAAATTGATGGATTCAATCTCATATGACCCAGACCGATTACAAACAGGAAAGAATGGAATAGGCCTTCCGATATGAACAGGAAGCCAACATTGAGGGTTTCTCTCTAAAAGTTTCTTTTTATGGTCCTTACTCATCAGTGACATCATCTCATCATGAGCAGTAATTGGATTGATCAGAGAATTAGCAATACGAATCAATTCCTCTAAATATTGAAATCTTTCATTCAACTGATTCGGCATTATATTCCTCCTCGTCGCTTTCCTCTGTCTCAGATTCGAGCAACGCAAAAATTGTAATTAGGTCACTATTTTTTGTTGGTCGTTTGATTATAGATAATTTCGAGTCGTTAACATATTCAAGAGAATCATCATCATCTGGAATGTTCTCAACCATGATTATGGTTTCGATTCCTTTTGATTGGACCTCGGCCAAAGTCCCCAAATCCTCACAATCGGAAAGTGGAGAATCTGATAGAATATAAATGACAATCTCAACTGATAATGTAGTTCTATCAATATATTCAATGATTTCATCACAGGATTTTAGCGAAATTTGATATTTGGATGTTCCGACCAAACTCCGTATAGAGCTATATTCTGCGAGATCATCTGTGATGATAATAAGTTCTTTTCTCATTTTCTCTATTCCTTTCATATTCTTAATTTTATAATTTGTTCTAAATTCGAACGAAAAAAAGGGGGGTCCGAATTGCCCCCCCCACTTCTACTCAATCTTCACCTCGTATGCCATCGGCATGGTTTTGAGCCCGGTGTCAAACTCCAAATTACCTTCAAAACTAATATCATGAAGGAAATGTAGAGCCATCCGGGTATTATGATCATCACATGAGTCGTGGCTTTCTTCCGCTTCCTGATTTTTCTTTTCCATTTCTTCAATCATTTTAAACCGGAGATTTTCGAAAGCCTGTATGGCCTTGGTCTTTCCCATGACACAAGTGAAGGGGTGATAAAACTCAGCGCTACTTCTCTTCCCAATGATATACGTTTTTCGATCATCAGGATTGTTTACGATGACCTTTTTGAGGAGATCTCTGGCTAGATTAATGGCTTCATCTAATGCCAGATCATGGTCATCATGAATAAAATCAAATGCTCCGTTTCTAATGACCGCAACCAGAAAATTTGACGCATGTTCCAAAATTATGGCATGTGGTTCTCTCATTATTTCCTCCTTCTAATTCGTAGGTCCAAACTTCTTTTCCATGATCCTGGTGGTATTCGTGTGTACCTGATCCAGCATTCGTTTCGCAGGGCAAGTCGAACAGGACTCAACACGAGTCTGGTGGGCATAAACCATTGTGTATATATTGAATGGATGAGAACAGTTGTGATCCCAAATATCCAAAAGTTTGGTGTTTTGGAATTGAGACCGAATAATGTATCAATGAAATCCCCATCCACAACCAGAATGAAATACTCGCAATCCAACTCCACACCTTTGCTTTCCCAATTTCCGTCATAACACTTCTCCTTTATTCCCAGTCGTCGCAGAAGAGACACACGTCAAGAGATGAGATAGGATAATTTTTCCGATTACACATCAGAATTATCTCACTCCCAACATGTGATCCCCCAAACGGCATCGGTTTACAATATTCTACGACTTTACTTGTTGCATGTTGGCATATATTCTCCACTAGAAATGTTCGACAACCTTTAAACATTTGTATTCGAGAGTGTTTTTCTTCTTCGTCCTTCTTCTTTCCCATACCCGTTCCTTTCATAGAGGGACCCACCTCCCATCAACCTTCACTTGGATTATGGGCCCCATCCCTTCTCTTTTCTCATATCGAAATCCGGTTATATGATCAAATTCTATAGCCTCCCATAATTCGGTTTCACAATCACACGATTTGCAGACTTTGACAGCCCGTTCGAGTTTATCAAATACCCCGAGTTCGAACTGCTCGTTTTTCTGGAATTCATAAGGCCTGTTTCTCAATTCCAAGATCCTTCATCCTTTCCTGAACGAATAGAAGTTGGCCGCACCCTCCACCGATTGTGTCTTGTCCTGCCGGATTGAATACGCTCACTTCTGTTCCACATGAACCAGACCAGTCCGAGATCGTGTTAATTTTGGATCTAATTTTAGTGGCAAATTCTTGAACCGGTTCAATATCCGCTTGGCTCAGTTCATTAATATTGCATTGGACAGAACAGGTCAGATGCATCCCCTTGACGACCTCGTATATTGCATTGTGATTATTATTCTCTTTCGAGATAATATAATTCCAATAACAGGGTTTCCCTGTATATGCAGTCCAGAGAATTCCGTATTTTCGGAGGATATCGAGATCGAGAAGTTTGGGGTAATTCCCCAAGAGAATCTTCCTTTTCTCATCTTTGTGGTGATGAAGAGAAAATTGAAGTCCAAAGTTGGGGTCTCTTTTCCCAAAATCAAGGAAGTCTGTTAGCGCTTCGGAATTGTCGAGGCCCACAGTCGAAACATAGAAATGGAAATCCGGATATGTGGGCTTCATCATGTACATGTAATATCTCTTCAATTCCATCCAGTTGTCCATAGGTTCACCCATAGACATCGACATGAGCTGGATCTTCTTCCTTTCTCCGATGACCTTCAGGGCTTCTTGGACTTGCACATGCATCTCAATGCCGAGCAGATTTCGGATAAATCGTTTTCCGGTCCCACAAAACGAACATCCAACTCGACATCCAGATTGGACCGAGAAACATACAACTCCCCGGTCCTCAAATTTATATGCGACAGTTTCGGCAATTGTATCCCCATCCTCGAAGATCAATTTGCTCACGATTCCGTTTGGATCATCCATAATTTTCGTCAGTTCGATCATCCCCGTTCCTTTCTAGAAATCTGAATATACCATTTCCTTCATGGTTTTTATCTCTTTGGTTAAACGTTTTGCAAACAGATACGAGTAGAAATCAATCATATCCCGTTCTACTCGACCAAGTGGAATCCCTGCAAGTTTTTCCCCGTTGAGAATATTATGGAAATCAATTCGGCTTATCTTCCCAACAAAGAAACTGATTATTTTCGAGGATAGATATTTGGCCTTGAATCCAAAGAATGAATCGATCTCGTCATTCAGATTGATGAAATCATTAACCGCTTTCATCTTATAAGTTGTTGCGACGGCCGATTGGTTTTTCGGATAATAATCCAGAAGTCCAAACATATCTGAATACTTACCAGGGAATACCTCTTTGAGGAGTTTATGGAGATATACAGAAAGAACGGCTGTATGTTCCGCAGACAATGTTATAAAATGTCCATATGGAATAGCCGTTATTTCTGACAGAATAGGATACACAAGACATTCAGAGAGTGGAGAGATAAATTCGATTCCTGCAACTCTCTTCTGAAATTCAGTCACCATCTTATCCGCATCCAAAACCATTTTCGATGCAGAACTCCTCTCGATATCCTCATGGATCTTGGTGTACGAAATACCTTTGAGCCGACCAAGTGTGTCGTTAAAGGCATATGATTTGAGGTTGTTAACATGTGGGCCATGGATATTCTCCGTTGCGACAGAGTCATCATATACCACGGTGCTTTTGTAGACACTCCGGAGAACCCAATTCACAGATTCATCAACGACACTAACAAAATACGTCAGAGGATTTCTGTCCTCTTGGGCCAGGATAATAATCGAGTTCATGATGAAATTAAAGATCTCGATTATATGGGTATCAATCGACTTACATTGGACCATACGAATATAGTCCCACATGTGTCGATCGGTGAGATGATACCTAAATGTCTTGGTCCGGATAACATTGAATATCTTGTTGATGATATCCGAGTTTAGACATTCGCTGGCCAGAGAATTATATAATTGTTTGTGTCTCCTCATGTCCATCTTGAGAGTCGTATTTGAGATCAACGAGTATATCTTGAGGTATCCGCTCAACTTCATAACCTTCTCAATCTCATCGGCATCGAAGAGGATAGACGACTTCTTAGCCTTAGTTTCATCGACGAACGCTGAATAATCTATAGCCTTCATTTCAGTGTATTGATCCACAAACCCTTTCAATTGTTCAACATTTGAGGATAGAATCATATATCTTGTTTCAGTCATCCCCTTAATCCGACTCATCAAACCTTCAATCCAATTATCAAAATCCTCTCCTATCGTTTCGGAGATGGATTGGATATATTCTGCCACGATAAAAAATTTGTTTGTGACAGATGAGGTTATCAGATCTAATTCCATTATCAAATTCTCATCTCGAAACATTTTCCACTTCTTTGTCTCTAGTTTCTCGAACCTGATCATCAACTACTCCTTTCTTTTTATGATAAAAAACTAACGAAATAACCTATCATAAATTAATATATATAGATTTTCAGTAAGTTAAAAAAAGGGGGGGACTATTTGATCAAATATTTCCTGATCATTGAAATTATGACCGCTTTATCTACGAATTCACCCGGGCAAGAAAGTTCTTTATTTTCACTAACTTCCCGGTGTAAATATACCCGACTCGGGCTTAGACTGAATAACTTCAACATCGGATTAATTAATCGAAATGCGAGGATCTCAAGTAGTCGTTTTTCAGGAATCTTGAAATCATATGAGCCCATTAAGGCAAGGTGAATAGATGAGTTCATCATATTTTTAGGGATATCAGGAAATTCACATAGAGTTGTGAATGGACGACAGACAATAGGAACATAATCGTTTTTAATTTTATCAACGACATAATGGTAATTTACATCAGCTGTTTTCTTCTCTAAAACATTCGAGAAAATTCCCTTCATTTGATATTTCGGACCATCAATTTGTGATTCAGGAGCTGGATATAATTCAGACGTATGATGAATGATAATATATTTTACAGTGGTACGTCTGACTTGTAGCATAGACGGTTTTAGAGGTATTTTCATCTAATGTCTCCGTTATTGGTTCCAGACAATTGCATCAATATCATATCCACCCGCTTCGATAATAGGGGTAACATCAACTTCTCCTGATCTGATATCTTGTGCCAATGAGGTTCCATCATCAACTGCTGTATTTATGTTATTTGTGATTGTTGAAAGACTATCTGTTATACCTTTCATCCCCTCGAGTTGATCTCCCGAAAGACCTGCGTCTGTCATAATTTGTTCAATATCCATTGATCCATCGTCATTCATTCCCGGAATATCATCGATAAATGTATCCATTTGATCCATCCGAGACTGCAATTCATCTTGAACATCGGTACCACAAGCAGAACTTGCGATACAATTTATGGTTCCATCCATAGATTTAATCATGTCTGTTATTCCGAGTCCCCCTGTGATATCTTGGGCCAGACCTCCAACAGTTGATCCAAATTTATTTACGATTCCATCTAGGGCTTTTGCCGCATCTATTTCTGGAATTGCGGAAAATGCGTCATCCACAGCAGAACCTATATCTTTCATAAGGGAATCTTTCATACCATTAATGGCAGAAACAGGATCATCAAAATTGAGTCCGATTGTTCCAGAAATGGCACCAGGAGTTTCTGTAAAACATTCTATAAATTTCTGGGCCTCTCCAAGATCAATAGCTAAATCATCTGAGACTGATAGATCTGGAATTTTCACATCTGCAACATTCAATACGTCATTCACAGCCCCTTGAATTTCTGCAAGAGGAGTTCCAATTGTTTGATTTATTTTATTTCCTGCTTTTTTAATATCAGATAGAAGACCATCTTTGTATTGATCCATATCGGTCATCATTGAGTCAAATTCGTTCAGCATACCTTGGCAAGTAGATTCTAATGACATATTTTATCACTCCTTATGTATCTCTTTCACCCTCAGGTGGAGACTTCTCACCTTTGATCGCTTTTTCGGCTGGGCCAGCGGGACCTGCGGCTCCACACTGCTCATTAACTATTGATCCATCAATGTTTACAGTTGCTCCAGCTTTTATATTTGTGGCAGCTCCAGATTGTGAATTTGTTATGGCTCCAGATTTCATATTTATGTTCGCTCCGGCTTGTTCGTTAATATCCACCGTTGCTTTTAAATTCATTTTCTGTCCTGCATATTCATTAATATTACTCGTGGCTTTAAGATTGATATCTGTTGCACAATCCAGAGTGATCGTTGACCCTCCTGCGGTAACGTTAATATCTTCGGCTGCATCAATGAAAATATTCTTATCGGTCTGAATTGTTATATCGTCTTTAAAATAGACTTGGAGTTTCTGCTCATCAATATCGATATGGAAAAAATCCCCTTTAACCGTTCGAATGAGAATCTTCTCTTTCCCTTCTCTTTCGTCAACAAGAATTGTGGACATATTTCCATCGATTGTATATACCGAATTTGTATCCCCTGTTGGAGCATTTGATATTTGTCTTTTCTTTCCAGTAATCTCGACTCTCTCATCATCTGGATCATCCGATATAATTATACATCGACCCTCATGTGTTTTCAGGACAGTCCATTTGTCTTCGTAATTACTTCCGAGTTGATTTTCTGGTAATACGGGTGTATTTTCAAGATCAAGTGCCCCAAAATAATAAGGACGATTAGGGTTCCCGCATTCAAAAAATACGAATACCCACGAACCAATCTTGGGGATATAACTTGATCCCATGTAGTGGTGTTCATTATCTTCCTCCATGTTTCTTCCACCCACAGGATTGTTTGCAGGTCTAGCATATAGACCTTTATTCTCGTCCACGAGCGGCATGATATCCGGAATCCAAACAACAACTCTACCGAATTTTTCTGGATCTTTGTTGTCCACAACCTTCGCTCGGTACATCCCATAAAGAGGTGGGTTTTTGTCCATTATCTGAATATCCTCTTTGTGATCTCTACAACCCTTGAAAATTCCTTA
>Ga0180433_10011425_pt1 | contig 10526 bp, 8 predicted proteins | sample SS_ome_8_FD_132980 | JGI IMG/M metagenome (GOLD analysis project Ga0180433, IMG submission 132980) | Hypersaline lake sediment archaeal communities from the Salton Sea, California, USA - SS_1_D_1 metaG | ecosystem: Environmental > Aquatic > Non-marine Saline and Alkaline > Hypersaline > Sediment...
CCAGAATTTCCTCCCCCGCCTGGTCAAGGTCGAGATATGCCTCGAAGCCACCGGAATTTGCCTTCTCTGGTAAATCGGGGACGATCCTTGAGCGCACTCGCCAGCCGGGCAACAGGGTCTCACCACCAAGGTCGAGCCAGTGCTCCCCCTCCAAAGGGGGCAAAGGACAGCTTTCGGGGATGCCTATGCTTAGCATGCAGCCATCATAGCCCGCGGAGAAGACCAAACCCCGGGGCAGAGACAGCCTTTTGCCCGCCGGCTTCGATAGCATCGCTATCATCTTTTCGATGTGGGCAGCCTCAATATCGGTGAGGTCTCCAAGCAGCTCCTCAACCGCCCTCCGCAGAAGGTGGCGCAGAAGGGCGGGGTGGAGGGATAAGGCCTGCCCGGTATCGAGCAGAAGCCCATTGGGCTGCTCCCGTACCACCTGATCCCATACCGAGGAAAGCTGCTCCTCAAAGAAGGAAAGCTCATCGGCGGCGGCGCGGGCGGTGCGCAGCAATGCCGCCCTGATATTGGGATTGTAGCTTTGAAGCAGCGGAAGCAGCTCATAGCGAAACCGGTTCCGGGCATAGTCGAGTGAGTAGTTGGAAAAATCGCTTCGCGGCTCCAGATCGTAGGCCATGCAGTAAGTCTCGGTCTCATCCCTGGAGACCTCAAGCAGGGGCCTGACCACTACCAGCGAAGCGCCGCTTGCCCTCGCTCGCCATCGGGTAATAAGCTGCATGCCCCGTAGTCCGGCAACACCGCTGCCCCGCACCAGATGCATCAGGATGGTCTCCACCTGATCGTCTGCGGTATGGCCCAAAGCGATGCGCCTCGCCCCCAGGGATTTTGCCACCTCAGCGAAGAAATCGTACCTCACCCGGCGGGCAGCCTCCTCCAGAGACAGGCGGTGCTCCCTTTTGTAGGCCAGCACATCGCGACCCTCCACCGTGGCCTCCAGGCCTAATCGCTGGGCCATGCGTGAGACATAGCGAGCATCGGCATCGGAAGCAGCGCCCCTCAGCCTGTGGTCGAGGTGCACCACATGAAGGCTCACCCCCAGGGTTTCTTTGAGCTGGTGAAGCAGGTGCAACAGGCAAACCGAGTCCGGACCGCCGGAGACGCCGACCAGCAGCATCTCCTCGCCCTGGAGCAGACCCTGTTTTTGAATGAAATCAAGTACCTTTTGCTTCAGGTCCCGTTCCCTAGCCACCCTCCTCACCTTCCAGATGGCAGGTATCATTGAAAAGCACAAGCGACGCGCCTCGCCAGCCAACGTTGATAATGCTTATCGAGGCTACATGCGGCCTCAGCCTTCTGAATTGGGAAAGGTCAAGCCCCAGGGCTTTACAGATGATACACAGGATCACGAAATTATGGCTCACCACCATGACCGTACCATCGGGATGCTTCTCCCGTATCTTCTCCACCGCCAGCCAAGCCCTATCCTGAACATTGGCTAGCGATTCGCCCCCGGGCATGATCACTGAAGCGGGCTCGCTGAGCCACTGCTTGATCAACTCACCGTAGCGGTCCCTCATATCCTCATAGGTGAGCCCATCCAGCTCCCCGGCGTCCATCTCCTTAAAGGCATCATCGGCCTGGACCTCCCCATCATGATAACGAGCGACCTCCTGAGCCGTCTCCCAGGCGCGGCTAAGCGGGCTGGCATAGATGGCATCAACCCTCTCCTCCTTAAGCGCCAAGGCCAGCCTCTTTACCTGCTTCCGTCCCTCATCGTTGAGCCCGATATCGGCAAACCCCACTACCCGATTCTCCCGGTTCCACTGAGTTTCTCCATGTCTGACCAAGATAAGCTTCATCCTGTCTCCTTTAGGCGCTCCTTAAAGCATTGCGCTCGTCGTCGGCTCGCGATGCAGCGAGGGCGGGTATGGCTCAGCGGCGACACAGCTAGGGCGAAAACACCAATCTGGTGCGGTGTATCGAAATCGGGCGCTGAGGAAAACCAAGGGCAGCGACCACCTGCTCCGGTCTCCCAGTGCCTCTGCTATCGGTGCGCAACCTCATACCCAGAGTGCACCGCGACTCCTGCCAGCCGATAAGCCAAAGACGATGCACCAGAGGGCGAAGGTCGTAGCGGCGGACGCCGGTGTCCCGCTGGTGCTGCCAGGGAATATGTTCCTTAGCTAAGAAGAAACGCAATGCTGCCTCCACCTTGTCAACCCCGCCATCGGCCTCTACCTCAACCCGGTATTCAGCCTCCCTCACCTGCGATTGCAATGAGGGCGCTGTAAGCGACACCTGCTCCACCCCCAGAATGCCGATGCCGGATGGCAACTGCTCGCTCACTACTTTGATAAAGAAGTAGGGCGAGACCCTCTTCTGCAGCAGGATGTCCATCACTTCGCCGTCGCTGGTGACCCCGATAGCAAGAGGTGCGGTCAGGGAGATTTTGGGGTGAGGGCTAAACCCCTGAGAGTAGGCCATGGGAATCGCAGCGCGGCGTAAAGCCCTCTCCCAGAGCCGCATCAAGTCCAGATGAGAGATGTATTTCACCTCCTCAGCACGGGAAAAGGTGATGCGTAACCGCTGCATCTTACTCCTTGGTCACCAAGATTTTCTCGATCTTCACCCCGTGCATCTCGGTGACCACCAGCTTCAGGTTGCCAAACCTCACCTGCTCCCCTTCCTTTGGGATATGACCGATGAGGTTGAGCAGGAAGCCAGCTACAGTATCATACTCGCCTTCAGGTAGCCCTAGTTCCAACTCCTCGTTGGCCTCCTCCACTCTCATTCCACCCTCTACCTGAACCGTCTGCTCATCGATGTACTCAAATTCTTTTGCCATCAGCGTCAGTTCATCCCCCATCTCACCTACAATCTCCTCCACCAGATGCTCCAGTGTGACAATACCACTGATGACGCCATACTCATCTACCGCCATCGCCATGCGGTAGCCCCGTGACTGCATCTCGGCAAGAAGCTCGGCGATTCGCTTGGTCTCGGGGATGAAGTAAATGGGGCGAACCAGACCATCGATTGTGCTCTCCTGGTTTAAGCCACCCTCAGCCTGAGCCATGAGCACATCCTTTATCCAAAGGATGCCGCGCACGGTGTCGATATTTTCCCGACACACGGGAAAGCGAGTATGAGGCGCCTCAGCATAGATGGCAAGAAAATCAGCAACCTTGGTGCCCTGCTCGATCCAGACCACCTCGGGTCGCGGTGTCATCACCTCGCGAACACTGTGGTCGCCAAAATCGAAGACCTTGCGCAGCATATCCGCCTCAGCCTTCTCTACCGTCCCTTCCTCAGCCCCTACCGAGATCATAGTGCGGATCTCCTCCTCGCTCACCTGCTCCTGGGGCAGTGCCGACCTGCCCCCGCCACCAGAGAGGGTGGAACCAAGCCAACCAAGCCCGGTCGCTATCGGGGACACCACCTGTGTGATGGCCCCCAAAGGATAAACATAGATTAGAGACATTCTCTCCGCATGCCGGGTGGCAAAGGTCTTGGGGGTAACCTCGGCAAAGATCAGAAGTAATATGGTTACCCCGATAGTTGCCGCAAGCAAGCCAGCTTGATCACCAAACAGGGAAACGGCCACCATCGTACCCAAGGCGGCAGCAGCAACGTTGACGAAATTGTTGCACAGCAGCACCGTTGCCAACAGCCTTTCCGGCCGTTCTATCATCATGGCTACCTTATCCGCTCCCATGACCTTGGACTCAACCATGTGCTTCACCCGCATCCGTTGTAGCGAGATGAAAGCAGTCTCGGCACTGGAGAAAAAGGCCGAGGCTCCCAAGCACAGAACCAAAAGTATTAAATATAACACATCAGCAGTATCCACAGCGGTACCCTCCCCGATTCACCATGTTCAAGGTGAATTCTCAAATTTCATTATATCATCCTCTACCACCCTGTCAAAAATCTTCTTTTCGCCCTAGAGGCTGTGTTAGTGAAAAGCCCGTTAATCTTCTTTTCGCCCTAGAGGCTGTGTTGGTGAAAAGCCCGCTGCTTTCGTTATCCACAGCCTTCTTTTCTATCTCAGCGCCACAGCACAACAAGCCTATTGCTCCAAAAAGAGGCATCTGTTATATTGAGAAAAATGAAGCTCCTGGGTATCGAAACCTCCTGCGATGAAACAGCAGCCGCCGTGGTCGAGGACGGAACGGACATCTTATCCAATATTGTCGCCTCTCAGGTGGACATCCATGCCCGCTACGGGGGTATTGTGCCCGAGGTGGCCTCCCGCCAGCACCTCATCGCCATCATCCCCATTATCCAACAAGCTATGAACCAGGCTCAAGCCCGGTGGAGCGATTTGGATGGCATCGCGGTTACCATTGGGCCCGGGCTTGCCGGCTCCCTCCTGGTTGGGGTGAACATCGCCAAAGCCATTGCCCTAGCCCAAAATCTGCCCCTCGTAGGCATAAACCACCTCGAAGCTCATATCTACGCCAACTGGCTTGAGGGGAAAAAACCAGATTTCCCTTGCCTGTGCCTCATCGTCTCCGGAGGACATACCGACCTGCTTCTGATGAGGGGTCATAGTGATTACCTGCCTCTGGGAAGAACCAGGGATGATGCTGCCGGTGAAGCCTTCGACAAGGTAGCTAGGATTTTGGACCTGGGCTATCCCGGCGGTCCCGCTATAGAGCAGGCAGCGCTCAACGGCAATGGCGCCCTCCATCCTCTACCTCGCGCCTGGATCAAGGGCAGCGACGACTTCAGCTTCAGTGGACTGAAGACCGCAGTGCTGCGCCTGGTGGAGGAGAAGCCAAAACTTCCCCCTGTTGATGTCGCCGCTAGCTTTCAGCAGGCGGTGGTAGATGTGCTTGTCACCAAAACTATAGCGGCAGCACAGAGGGTAGGGACAAAGCAGGTCGTTCTCAGTGGTGGCGTCGCCGCTAACCTTCTCCTGCGCCAAGCCCTGGCCCAGCTCTCCCCTCTTCCCGTCCTGTTTCCCAGCACTCCCCTCTGCACCGATAATGCAGCTATGATTGCCAGCTGCGGCTACTTTCACCTCAAAGCAGGCCACATCGCAGGCTGGGACCTCGATGTAGCCCCCAACCTCAGGCTGGCATGAATGGCGCCAAAACGCCTTAACCGTTCTTGCTCCTTTCGCTCACCCGCTCCCCAAAGGACAGTGGAAGCAATCCCCACTCAGACAATGATAGTAATAATGATAGTAATAAAGATGGATCACACCTTGCTGGCGCCGCGCTGAATTCACTACCGTGATTCCCCCTTCACCTCAAGGCAGGCCGCATCGCAGGCCGGGACCTAGATGTAGCCCCCAACCTCAGGCTGGCATGAATTGCGCCAAAACGCCTTAACTGCTCTTGCTCCTTTCGCTCATTCGCTGCCCAAAGGACAGTTGAGGCAATCCCCAATCAGACAATAATGGTGGTAAAGATGGATCAGACCCTGCTGGCGCCGCGCTGAGTTCACTACCGTGGTCCCTTCCTCACCGAAAAGCTGCCGCTGCATTTGTCTCGTTACCTGGTTTTCCTCCAGCTTAGGGTAGTTTCTATAAAGCTCAAGGGTGTGCTCCCTTAGCACTGGTTGCGACTCCATCTCACCCCAGGCAAACGAGAAGGGCAAAACCACATTCAGTGCTATCTCCCTGGCTCTCCCCCAACCGATGAGAGCGCTTTTTGCCCCATTTCCTGTTACCATCATCCCATGCTCCAGAATCTTGTAACCCCTCCTTAGATCTGCACACCTAACCAGCTTCAGCACCCCTGGGACGAGCCCCTTTTCTATGTAGCGCGCCAGCAGATACCCTGCCCCCGCTATACGCAGTTGCGGCCTATTGCAAGGGCGAAGACCTGAGAGGTGCCATTCAGCCTCGCACCGAGGATCGATCCCCTTTGAGCAAGGCACTAGCCCAGCCCCGCTCAAGAGCGCCTTCCCCAGCACCAGTCCTCGCCTGTGCCCGCTCTCCCCGCTGGCGATCTCCTGTAACGCCGTTAGCGGCAAGCGATAAGCCAACTCCTGAAATGATTCCTTATTTCTGCTATACCCTAATGCCCGCATCAAGCCTTCATAAAGCACTTGGTCACCACCCTTAACAGCTAGCCCCCGACGAAAATGGGCCACTTTCAATCCAAATCGCTCATCCCCAGCCCCATCCAGCAGCTCTCCCACTGCAGCAACGCCAAGCCGTGCCTGCAAATCATGGCAAGGCTCCTCCCACTCACCAAGATCATAAAGCCTCCCCATACTCTGTGAAAATAACTCCAAGTAAGACTCCAAGCTTAGAACAGGCACGCTGTCTCCATTTTGAAGCATTGTGGGCACGTCCTTGTCATGCCACATAACAACATGGAGAATGACCCCGTTGTAGCCCGAGTCACGATGGTGACCATGGTTGCGCCATTGACTGGAATTTACATGAATCTCAACATCCCCCTTGAGTAGCCCCTTCCCATTTAGAGCAATGACAGCATGGTGAAAGTCGGGACCGCCACCACCGTTCGCCCACCCAGGGTGGATAATCCGGAGTCTCTGGCCACCAGTGGTCACCAGTTCCCTGCCTTTCAGCATCTTGCTCCGCCAAACCCGAGCCAAAAGTTCTTCCTTCACTGCCCTGTTCCTAAGCGTTACACGATTCCGTGTATCTCAATCAAAAAAATACGGCCTCACTGTATTTTTGGTCGCCAGCTTCTCTTTTCATCTATGATATGGATCACCTGCCAGCCGTCCCGCTCCAGCTCCCAGCCAATGAACCTCCTATGACAGCGCCAGGGAAGACGCTCAGCACAAACAACCGCCACCCTTCTCTCCTTGGCCAATTGCTCCAGCCGCTCTAGCCCCCTCTTGAACTCCTCCGTACCCAGATAGTTCTTATATCCACCGCTGCGGTATCCTCCCAGCTCCTGCCCCAGATAAACGTAGTCAAAGCCCCCTGCTTCCAACAAGCGGGCAAGCTCCTCTCCCTCGAAGTGCTGAAACTTGCTCCTGGGGAAGCGACGCACATCCACCACCATCTCTACATCTAAGCTCCGCAGCAAGTTCAAAAACTCACTAGGGGTACGAGTGCTGGTTCCCAGACTGTAAATCGCCCCACCGTCATTCACCCGATTTGCCCCTTAAACAGGAATTTACGGCTTTTCTTGCTCCCGCTCTGAGGAATCCACCTCATAACTAAAGCTAGCCCGCTCGGCAATAATGCTCAGCAACCTCGAAGAGGCACCACGAGGCCGATACATCCCGGTTTCCCACTCGCTAATAGTCTGCTGACGCGTCCCCAGCTCTTCAGCCAGCTGCTGCTGAGTGAGCCCTAGATGCCGCCTCAGGGCTCGAATCCGATATCGCTCCCAGTTCGCCTTTTTCCTTCTTCCCCTGGCCCTCATCATCTTATCTTACACGTTTCAGTGTATAACGTCAAGGCCAGTTTTGGAAAGAAAAAGCAATACCTGGACGTCCCTGGAGGCAAATGTGCAACATAATTGCCTTCTAGGCCCTAAAATTGCACATCAGTGGCTCTATGCTCGCTTGCGGTTCAGAGCAATCTGGGCTAATATATTTTAGCACTCTGATAATGAGAGTGCTAAAAAGGTTAGCATTAGTAGCAAGATTAACAGGAGGTCGAAATTGGTAGCTAAATTGAAGCCACTGGCAGACCGGGTGCTGGTGAAACCCCTGTCCGAGGAAGAGGTGACCAAGGGTGGCATCATTTTGCCCGATACCGCCAAGGAAAAGCCACAGCGGGGTGAGATCGTCGCTGTCGGGCCGGGAAGGCTGGATGAGGAGGGTAAGCGGATCGCCATGGAACTGAAGAAGGGCGACAAGGTACTCTACGCCAAGTACGCCGGTACCGAGGTCAAGATCGATGATGATGAATATCTGATCCTGCGCGAAGGCGATATCTTGGCTAAGTTCGCATGAAGGCCATTAATAGGGTAAAGGAGGAGATATGGCAAAGCAGTTAAGTTACGGCGAAGAGGCAAGGCGAAACCTGATGAAGGGCATGGATGCCTTGGCCGATGCGGTTAAGATCACCCTGGGGCCCAAGGGCCGAAACGTGGTGCTGGACAAAAAGTTTGGCCCTCCCACCATAACTAATGATGGTGTTACCATTGCCAAGGAGATCGAGCTCGAGGAACCCTTTGAGAACATGGGGGCGCAGCTGATCAAAGAGGTAGCGACCAAGACCAACGACGTTGCTGGCGATGGCACCACCACAGCCACCATTCTGGCTCAAGCCATGCTTCGCGAGGGGATTAGAAACGTCGCTGCCGGGGCAAACCCCATGGCGCTGAAGAAAGGCATTGAAAAGGCAGCAAATACCGTCCTCGAGGAGCTGACGCGTATATCCACCCCGGTAACCACCAAGGAGCAGGTGTCTCAGGTAGCAGCTATCTCAGCCGCTGACGAGGAGATCGGCAGTCTCATCGCCGAGGTCATGGAGAAGGTGGGCAAGGATGGGGTGATTACGGTAGAGGAAGGCAAAGGAATAAAGTATGAGACGGAGTATGTGGAGGGGATGCAAATCGACCGCGGCTATATCAGCCCCTATTTCGTCACCAACCCAGAGCGCATGGAGGCAGCGATCGAGGAGCCCTATATACTGATCACTGATAAGAAGGTCTCCGCCGTATCCGACCTACTGCCCGCCCTAGAGAAGATCCTCCAGGTCACCAAGAACCTGCTCATCATTGCTGAAGATGTTGATGGTGAAGCGCTGGCCACCTTGGTGGTGAATAAGCTCAGGGGCACCATCAACTGCCTCTCGGTCAAGGCCCCCGGCTTTGGCGACCGGAGGAAGGCAATGCTGGAGGATATCGCCATCCTAACTGGGGGCACGGTGATCACAGAGGAGATGGGAAGGAAGCTCGATTCCGCCACCGTTGCTGACCTGGGCAAGGCGCGGCGTGTGACTGCCACTAAGGACGACACCACCATCATCGAGGGTAAAGGCTCGGACGATGATATTCAAGCGCGGATCAAGCAGATCAAGGCTCAAATGGAGGAGACCACCTCCGAGTTCGATAGGGAGAAGCTCCAAGAGCGATTGGCCAAGCTCGCTGGCGGGGTGGCGGTGATCAAGGTGGGGGCAGCCACTGAAGTAGAGCTCAAGGAGAAGAAGCACCGCGTTGAAGATGCTCTCTCCGCCACTAGAGCCGCTGTGGAGGAAGGCATCGTCTCCGGCGGAGGGGTCGCTCTTATCAATGCCATACCCGCCCTGGACAAGCTAAAGCTTGTGGGCGACGAGGCCACCGGTGCCTTAATTGTCAAGCGAGCACTTGAGGAGCCGCTACGAATGATCGCCATCAATGCCGGTCAGGAGGGCTCAGTGGTAGTGGATACGGTGAAGAAGAGCAAGTCAGGTACTGGCTATGATGCCCTGAGGGATGAATATGCTGATATGCAGGAGCGAGGCATCATCGACCCGGCCAAGGTGACCCGCGCCGGCCTAGAGAACGCCTCTAGCATCGCCGCCCTGGTGCTGACCACCGAATCGCTGATCACCGATATTAAGGAGAAAGAGAAGGCACCAATGCCCCCAATGCCTGAATACTAAGCGCTAAAACAGCGCACGTCTTCAGAAAATCGTAGCCATGGCAAAAGACCATGGCTATGATTTTATAAAAGCAGCTGCTGTTGATTATTACCGCCAATGCTGATAGAGTAGATGAAAAGCATATCCAGCAAAGGATCATGACCCAGCTGGATGGTGACAGAGACAATTAGAGGAAAATAGAGCCGAGGCGAAAATTGGAACACTGTGTGCTAAAGGAAGCTGAGCTAGTACTGGTGAGCGATGAGCGAGGAGACATGCCCCCGGGGCGGCGCCGGCTCGGACTGTACTACCGGGATATGCGTTATCTCTCCTTGTTCCAAATGACCATCAATGGGCAAAGGCCACGGCTTCTCTCTTCCTCTAGAGAACAGAACTACCTCTGCGACACCCAGCTGGCAAACCCTACCACTGAGCTTCCCGACGGCAACACCGCCCTAGCCAGGACCATCGGCATCAGGCGCAGCCGCTTCCTCAATGAGGCGTTATTCGAGCGCATCAGCTTCTACAATCATAATAGATTCTCCGTTCCTCTCCACCTCACCCTGACCCTAGGCAGTGACTTCTGCGACATCTTTGAGATCAGGGGCTTGGACAGGGAGAGCAGGGGCAACATCAATCCACCAAACTTCAGCGATTCCCGCCTGACCCTCAGCTATGAGGGTTTGGACGGTGTGAAAAGGTGCACCGAAATCTTGTTCGATGTTGAGCCATCAACGGTTGAGATTGAGGAGCGCCCTCCTGAGCCGGTGCTGCGCCGTTCCAGCACCTTCCTTCCTGAAGCCACCGAGACCGCCACTATGACCGTTTACCACCCCAGTTGCGCCGTCTTGAGCTGGGACCTGACCTTGATGCCGGGAAAGTCTCGCTCCATCTGCCTCCAGATTGTAGCCGGGGAAGGACAGCAAGCCCCCAGCTTGGAACCCTTCAACAAAAGCCTAAGCCAATTGCGCAATTCCTATCAAGACTGGTCCAGCCGGTGCACCAAGCTGGAAACAGATAACGAGTTCTTCAATTGCCTGATAGATAGGAGTATTCTCGACCTCCG
>Ga0180433_10011426_pt1 | contig 10526 bp, 5 predicted proteins | sample SS_ome_8_FD_132980 | JGI IMG/M metagenome (GOLD analysis project Ga0180433, IMG submission 132980) | Hypersaline lake sediment archaeal communities from the Salton Sea, California, USA - SS_1_D_1 metaG | ecosystem: Environmental > Aquatic > Non-marine Saline and Alkaline > Hypersaline > Sediment...
GGGCTCAGGAACAGCCAGAAATCGCGGCTCCGCAGACCGGCGTCGGCGATCAGCAGGCAGCCCGCTGCGATCCTGAACACCGCCAGACTGCGGCGGTCGAGACAGGCGACCGACTGAACACCGGCCAGCAGCCTGCCAGCGGGTGAGACGAGCGAAGGAGGCACGGAGCGAGAGTTCCGGGGCATTTCTTGAAGGAACGTCGCTGCGAAACTACAACAGCAGCGAGCGTTCGGGCCACCGCAACGTTCTGGAGGCAGGCCCGGCGGCCTCTGCGGCCCCACTCATTCGCAGGTAACAACAGGAGACATTCATGCACGCACCGCTTGTGGTGCTCGGTGGCGGACCGGGTGGCTATGCAGCAGCTTTTCTGGCCGCCGACCTCGGCATGGAAGTGACCCTGGTCGAGAAAGACCCCCGGCTGGGCGGCACCTGCCTGCTACGGGGCTGTATCCCGTCCAAAGCGCTGCTGCACGTGGGCCGGGTGCTGGCCGAGGCCCGCGAAATGGAGGATTGGGGCATCAGCTTTTCCGAACCGACCATCGCGATCGATGCCCTGCGGGCCCGCAAGGAGAAAGTGATCGGAGCCCTCACCGGCGGGCTGGCCCAGTTGGCCAAACGGCGGAATGTCCGGGTCGTGCAGGGCGAGGCCCGCTTTGCCGACTCCGGGAGCCTCGCGATTGCCCTGGCCGACGGCGGCAGTGAAACGCTGACGTTCGACCACTGCATCCTCGCGAGTGGCTCCCGGCCAGCCAAGATCCCGGCCTTCGACATCGGCAGCCCCCGGGTGATGGACTCGACGACCGCCCTGGAACTGGCCGACATTCCGGAGTCGCTGTTGGTGATCGGTGGCGGCTATATCGGCCTGGAAATGGGCACCGTCTATGCCGAACTCGGCTCGCAGGTGTCGGTGGTCGAACTGACCGACGGCCTGTTGCCCGGCGCCGACCGTGACCTGGTCAAGCCGCTGCACAAGCGGCTGGACAAGCTCTTTGCAGCCATCCGGCTGCAGACGAAGGTGGTTCGGCTGGAGGACCGGGGGGACGGCATCGAGGTCTTTTTCGAGGGACCGGACGGGGCGACCAGCCAGACCTTCTCCCGGGTGCTGGTGGCTGTGGGTCGGCGGCCCAACTCTGACGGGATCGGCCTGGAAAACACCGATGTTGTCATTGACGCCAAGGGTTTCGTCGGGGTCGATGGCCAGCAGCGAACGGCCGATCCCCGCATCCTGGCGATCGGTGATGTCTGCGGCGAGCCGATGCTGGCTCATCGGGCCAGTCACCAGGGCAAGGTCGCGGTCGAGGCGTTGCATGGTGAGCCGGCCCTGTTTGAACCGCGGGCCATTCCGGCGGTGGTCTTCACCGACCCCGAAATTGCCTGGGCCGGCCTGACCGAACACGAGGCCGCTACCGCCGGCCGCGAGGTGGAAGTCAGCCGTTACCCCTGGGCCGCCAGCGGCCGGGCGCATGCCCTCGGCCGAATCGACGGCATGACCAAAATCCTGATCGACCCCGAAAGCGACCAGGTGTTGGGGGTCGGCATCGTCGGCCCCGGGGCTGGAGAACTGATCGCCGAGGGAGCCCTGGCGATCGAAATGGGCTGCTCGGCCCGCGATCTTTCCGAGACCATTCACCCCCACCCCACACTCGGTGAAACCGTCGCGTTCTCTGCCGAGAACTATTTTGGGGTGGCGACCGAGATCTATCGTCCCCGAACCGAGGCGGCAGCGCGGTAGGCAGAGGCAGTCAGCGGCCGCCCCCGGTTCTTTCGCCGGCTGGCGGGAACAGGCTTTACGGCCGCTGCCTGTGTCGGGATAATCCTCAACATCAACAGAGTCCGTCCTGGAGAAATCGATGGCCAGTTCCGAGTTGGACCAGTCCCGCGGTGGTGTGTCAGGTGTCGGGGCGGTCGACACGGAAAAAGAGGCGTCCGGCAACGGGGTGCTGCCCCCGGGGGCGCAGGCCCAGATGTCGATTGGCCAGGCGAGCGGCTCGACCAGCGGTCAGCCGCAGCCGGCCGATGGCGTGGTCGCGGTCGATGCCGACCCGACCGAAACACAAGAATGGCTCGATTCCCTCCGGTACGTGCTGGAAAGCCGCGGGGCTGACCGGGCCAGCTACCTGCTGCATGCGGTCGAGCAGGAGGCCTATCGCCTGGGTGTGCAGATTCCCTTCGTCGTCACCACGCCCTACATCAACACGATCCCGACCGACCGGCAGGCTCCGTTCCCGGGCAACCGGGAACTGGAACGGCGGATCAAGAGCATCATTCGCTGGAATGCGATGGCGATGGTCGTCCGGGCCAATCGCGAAGACAAGAGCATCGGCGGCCACATCTCGACCTTCGCCTCATCCGCCACACTCTACGAGGTCGCCCTCAACCACTTCATCCGCGGCCGGGGCGATGACTATTCTGGCGATCAGGTCTATTTCCAGGGGCATGCCTCGCCCGGCATCTACGCTCGGGCCTTCGTTGAGGGCCGCCTGACCGAGAAGAACCTCGAGAACTTCCGCCGCGAACTGGCCGACGGGGGCGGACTGTCGAGTTACCCGCATCCGTGGCTGATGCCCGGCTTCTGGGAGTACCCCACGGTCTCCATGGGGCTCGGCCCGATCATGGCGATCTATCAGGCCCGGTTCAATAAATACCTGCAGGACCGTGGCATTAAAGACACCAGCAAGCAGCGGGTCTGGTGTTTCATCGGTGACGGCGAGTGCGACGAACCAGAGACCCTGGGGGCGATCTCACTGGCCACCCGGGAAGGCCTCGACAACCTGGTGTTCGTCATCAACTGCAACCTGCAGCGGCTCGATGGGCCGGTTCGCGGCAACGGCAAGATCATCCAGGAGCTGGAAGGGGTCTTCCGCGGTGCTGGCTGGAATGTGATCAAGGTGATCTGGGGTGAGGAGTGGGATTCACTGCTTGCCCAGGATGATCACGGCCTGCTGGTGCAGCGGATGGGCGAGGTGGTTGACGGCCAGTACCAAAAGTACGTCGTCATGCCCGGCAGCTACATCCGCGAGCATTTCTTCGGGACCGACCCACGACTGGCCGAAATGGTGGCCCATCTCTCCGACGAGAAGCTGAAAAAGCTCCGCCGGGGTGGCCACGATCCGGAGAAGGTGTTTGCCGCCTATCACAAGGCGGTCAACGACCGTGACATGCCCAACCGGCCGACGGTGATCATTGCCAAGACGATCAAGGGTTATGGCCTGGGCGAGGTCGGTGAGGGCCGGAACGTCACCCATCAGCAGAAGAAACTGAACGAAGAGGAACTGCGGGCCTTCCGTTCGCGGTTTGGTATTCCAATTTCTGACGATGAGGTGGCCAAGGCGCCGTTCTACAAGCCGGCTGATGACTCGCCCGAGATGAAATATCTGCGGGAGCGGCGGGAGGCCCTCGGCGGCTACGTGCCGACCCGGCCGTTGACCGGCCCGCTGCTCAAGACTCCATCGCTCGACGACTACCGGCCCTTCATTGAGAAGAGCGCCGGCCGCGAGGTCTCGACCACCACCGGGGCGGTGACCCTGATGGCCTCGCTGCTGAAGGATAAGTCGGTCGGGAAGTACATCGTGCCGATCGTGCCCGACGAGTCACGAACCTTCGGCATGGATCCGCTCTTCAAGCAGTGCGGCATCTATGCCCACACCGGTCAGCTCTATGAGCCGGTCGATTCCGATCAGCTGCTGTACTATCGCGAAGCGAAGGACGGGCAGATTCTGGAGGAGGGGATCACCGAGGCCGGCAGCATGTCGAGCTTCGTCGCCGCCGGCACCGCCTATTCCAGTCATGGCGTGCCGATGATCCCGATCTTCATCTACTATTCGATGTTTGGCTTCCAGCGGATCGGCGACCTGATCTGGGCGGCCTGCGACATGCGGGCCCGGGGCTTCATGCTGGGCGGCACCGCTGGCCGCACCACGCTCGCCGGCGAGGGATTGCAGCATCAGGATGGCCACAGCCACCTCTTCGCGATGGCCTATCCGACGGTGCGGGCCTATGACCCGGCCTTTGTCTACGAGGTTGTCACGATCATGCTCGACGGCATGGATCGGATGTATGCCAAGGGGGAGGACTGGATCTATTACATCACGGTCTACAACGAAAACTACGAGATGCCGCCCATGCCCCCCGGCTGCGAAGAGGGCATCCTCAAGGGCATCTATCGGCTGCGGGAGGTGACAGCGGCGAAGCCGGCGGCCGATCTTCCCCAGGTGCAGTTGCTCGGTTCCGGGACGATTCTCCGCGAGGTGCTGCGGGCGGCAGAAATGCTCGCCGATTCCTGGGGCGTCTCCAGCACGGTCTGGAGCGTCACCAGCTGGAAGGAGCTGCGGCGAGAAGCCCAGGAGTGCCGTCGCTGGAACATGCTGCACCCTGAGGCCGACCCGCGGCAGAGCTATCTGGAAACGACCCTGGCTGCTGCCGACGGTGTGTTTGTGGCGGCCAGCGACCATGTCCGGGCGGTACCCGAGCAGCTTGATCCCTGGATTCCCGGCGGGCTGTTCACGCTTGGCACCGATGGGTTTGGCCGCAGCGAGACCCGGGGGCCGCTGCGGCGGCATTTCGAGGTTGATGCCGAGTGCATTGTCATCGGCACGCTCTATCAGCTGGCCCAGCGGGGCGCGATCGGGGCTGATCAGGTCACCAAGGCGATTGAGACGCTCGGGGTCGATCCCGAGAAGGTCGATGCCGCCATGGCCTGATGGCGACCGGCGAACGCAAATTTCCCTCTGGTGCAGGCGTCGTTGCCCGAAACATCTGGTACTATTGTGAAGAGAATTTCTCAGCCGTCGGCGGCTGCCCGGCCGAGCGGTTTGAGGCGCATTTCAGCGACGTTTTGACCACCTTGTGAGTAAGCATGGCGACAGCATTCACACTGCCCGACCTGGGTGAAAACATCGACTCTGGAGACGTCGTTTCGGTTCTGGTAGCCCCGGGTGATTCGGTCAAACCTGGTCAGGCTGTGCTCGAGGTCGAAACCGATAAGGCGGTGATCGAGGTGCCCTGCCCGCCGGGCGGGGTCGTCAAGGAGGTGCTGGTCAAGAAGGGCGACACGGTTTCGGTCGGTCAAGAGCTGTTGTCGTTGGAGGCGGCCGGGGCGGCAGCCCCTGCTCCCGCGGCACCGCCTGTGGCTGCCATCCCTGAGCCGGCGGCCCCTCCCGCAGAGCAGCCTGCTGCCCCTGCCCCGGTGGCGGCACCGCCGCCGCCAGAGCCCGCCCCGCAGCCCGTGGCCGTTGCACAGGCCGCTCCTGCAGTCGATACGAACGGTCGTGCTGATGCTGGCGGCGGTCATCAGGCTGCTGCCGAGCCGGCAGGTCCTGCCGTTCGGCGGCTGGCCCGCGAACTGGGTGTCGATCTGGCTCGGGTCACTGGCACCGGTCCGTCTGGCCGCATCCTCCGCGAGGATGTGGTGGCGGCGGTTCGCCGAGGCGGCGGTGGCGCCGCGACGCAGCAGGCCACCGCTGGCGACCGCGACGAGTGGGGCCCGATCCACCGCGAACAGATGTCGCGGATGCGGAAGACGATCGCTGCCAACATGGTCCGCAGTGTCTCGACCATTCCTCATCTGACCAATTTTGACGACGCAGACGTGACCGAACTTGAGCGGCTGCGGAAGGAGAGCGCCGCCGAATACGCCAAGACCGACGTCAAGCTCACTGCCTTGGCGTTTGTCGTCAAGGCGGTCAGCCTGTCGTTGCGGCAGCACCCCGAGGTGAATGCCTCGGTCGATATGGACAAGGGTGAGCTGATCTACAAGGACTACGTCAACGTCGGCCTCGCGGTCGATACGCCGCGTGGCCTCGTGGTGCCGGTGCTGCGGGACTGTGATCAGCAGTCGATTCCGCACATCGCCCAGGCGATTGCCCAGACCGCCGAGAAGGCGAAGAATGCCCAGTACGGTGTTGAAGACCTCCGTGGCGGGACCTTCACCATCAGCAATCTCGGCGCCATCGGAGGCAGTTATTCGACGCCGATCATCAACTGGCCCGAGGTGGCCATCCTGCTGATCGGTCGGTCGCGGAAACTGCCGGTGGTCGTCGAAGATCGGATCGAACCCCGCCTGATGATGCCTCTGTCGCTGTCGTACGACCACCGGGTCATCGACGGTGCTCTGGCGGCCAGATTTCTGAAGGAAGTGATCGGCTATCTCGAAAGCCCCGGCCGGCTGTTGCTGGCCATGTGACCAACGGAACCCCACCGTGACCACCACCGCGAGCATTGATTCGGCCGGAACGGCGAATCTTGCATTTCTCGAGGATCTTTTCGCCCAATACCAGAGCGATCCTGCGAGTGTGCCGGCCGATTGGCGGCGTTACTTCGAATCGCTTGCTGCTGCCGAAGACGGTCCTGTGTCCAATGGCCACGCCGGCAACGGGCAGGCTGTGGCAGTGGCACTGCCAGCGGTCGCCGCTCCGCCGCCGTCACTTTCCAACGGCCACCCCCGGCCCGTCACACCGCCGCCGGTCCTGCTTGACGACGACACCATGGTCTCACCCGAGGGCATCGCCACCGGGCATGCGGTGGCGATCGCCGACGGGCAGGTGTCGTTGCCCGACGCCCCGGCCGGTGAAGTGAAGCCGGCCCCGCTTCCCGACGCCTTGCGGCGGAGCGGCGATGAGCGGTTTGCCTTCCTCCAAGACCGGGTCGACCAGCTGGTGCGTGCCTACCGGGTCCGGGGGCATCTGACGGCTGACATCGACCCGCTGGGCCGGCCTCGACCGGGCCTGCCGGAACTCGACCCCGCTTTTTATGACCTCACCGAAGAGGACATGGACCGGGTCTTTTCGACCGACACGATCGAAGGCCCGCAGTCGATGTCGCTGCGGCAGATCATCCGGCGGCTGCACAACACCTATTGCCGGTCGATCGGGGTGCAGTTCATGCACATGGACGACCTGCTCGTCAGGCAGTGGCTGCAGGTGCGGATGGAGGGCTGTGAGAACCGGATCCAGCTCGACCGCCGGCAGCAGCTGCGGATTTATCGGCAGATGACCACGGCCGCGGTCTTTGAAGAGTTCATCCAGAAGCGGTTCCTCGGCTCAAAGAGTTTTTCACTCGAGGGCTCAGAAAGCCTGATCCCGCTGGTTGAGATGGCGATTGAGCGGGCTGCCTCGCAGGATATCAACGACGTGGTGATGGCGATGGCCCACCGCGGCCGGCTCAACGTGCTGGCGAACATCATGGGGAAGAGTCCGCAGCGGATCTTCCGCGAGTTTGCCGACCTTGACCCTGAGCTGCATGTCGGCCGCGGGGATGTGAAATACCATCTCGGCCACTCCACCGACTATGTGGCCGAGAACGGCCGCAAGGTTCATCTCACGCTCTGCTTCAATCCGAGCCATCTGGAGTACGTCAACCCGGTGGCGATCGGCCGGATGCGGGCCCGGCAGGATCGCTCGTCCGATCGGGCCCGGCAGCACGGCATGGTGATCCTGATCCACGGCGATGCCGCCTTCGCCGGTGAAGGGATCATCCAAGAGACGCTCAATCTCAGCGAACTTGACCCCTACCGGGTTGGCGGCACCCTGCATGTGATCGTCAACAACCAGATCGGCTTCACCACCGGTCCGCAGGAGTCCCGCTCGTGCATCTATGCCACCGACGTGGCCAAGATGCTGCAAATCCCGATCTTCCACGTCAACGGTGAGGATCCCGAGGCGGTGGCTCAGGTCGTCAGCCTGGCGATGGATTTTCGCCGCGAGTTCCAGCGGGATGTGGTCATCGACATGTACTGCTTTCGCCGACGGGGGCACAACGAGGCCGACGAGCCGGCCTTCACGCAGCCAGCCCTCTACCGGGTGATCGAGCAGCAGCCGAGCGTCCACGACAGCTATCTGAAAAAGCTGCTGACCCTCGGCGAGGTGACCCGGGAAGAGGCGATGCGGATCGCCGATGAGCACCGGGCCCGGCTCGATGCGGAACTGTCGGCCGCCAAGCGGGAGGACTACGTCCACCGCAGCGACGTCGCCGGCGTCTGGGCCTTCTACATCGGCGGCCGTGAGAAAGAGGCGGCCGATGTCGAGACCGGGGTCCGCCGTGAACTCCTTTCCGACCTGCTGCGACAGTTGGTCGTACTGCCAGGTGGTTTTGAGCCGCATGCCAAGATCCGCAAGCTGCTCGATGCCCGGTTGGCAATGGCCGATGGCACCCAGCCGCTCGACTGGTCGGCCGCCGAGGCGTTGGCGATGGGCAGCCTGGCTGTGCAGGGGCTGCGGGTGCGGCTTTCCGGGCAAGACAGCGAGCGGGGTACCTTCAGCCATCGGCATGCGGTTATCCACGATCGGGTCACTGACGACACCTTTTGCCCGCTGGCCCACCTGTCGGCTGACCAGGCGCCGGTCGAGATCTACAACAGCCCGCTTTCAGAGTCGGGGGTGCTCGGCTTTGAGTACGGCTACAGCCTCGACTGTCCCGATGGGCTGGTGATGTGGGAGGCGCAGTTTGGCGACTTCGTCAACGTCGCCCAGGTGGTGATCGACCAGTTCATCGTCTCGGCCGAGGACAAGTGGAACCGACTTTCAGGCATCGTCATGCTGCTGCCCCACGGCTTTGAAGGCATGGGGCCGGAGCATTCCAGCGCCCGGCTGGAGCGGTTCCTGCTGCTGGCGGCCAAGGACAACATCCAGGTCGTCCAGCCGACGACGCCGGCCCAGCTGTTTCACTGCCTCCGTCGGCAGGTGCTGCGGATCTGGCGGAAGCCTCTGGTGGTGATGACACCCAAGAGCTTGCTCCGGCATCCCAAGTGTGTCTCGAGCCTCGAGGACCTGGCGGAAGGCAGCTTTCAGCGGGTCATTCCTGACCGATCGGGGCGGCCGCCGGAGGGCATCCGCCGGGTGTTGCTGTGCACCGGCAAAGTCACGTACGAACTCGAGAAACGGCGGGAAGAGCTTGAGCGACAGGACGTGGCGATTGTGCGGGTGGAGCAGCTCTATCCGCTGCCGCGGAAGCCGCTGGAAGAGGCCTTGGCCGGCTATGCCGACGGCACCCCGGTGATCTGGGTTCAGGAAGAGCCCGAGAACATGGGGGCCTGGCGGTTCCTGCGGATTCACTTTGGCGAACGACTCTTCGACCGGCTCCCCTTCTCCGGCGTCTGCCGTCAGAGCGCCGCCAGCCCCGCCACCGGTTCCAAGAAAAGCCACGACCTTGAACAGAACGAACTGCTTTCAGCCGCCTTCCATAGCTGAATGCTGCCGAGGCCGGTTCCACTGGCCCTTACCCTCTGCGGAATCAGCCAGGGTTGGCTATGATTTGGCTTCGACAGGTCTGGCAGGTCATCCGACGGTCGGGTAACCGCTTCTGGTAAGTGCTATTTCTTTGAGCGGCGAAGGATTCCATGGCGATCGAATTGAAGGTTCCAGAAGTCGGTGAATCGATCACCGAGGTGATGATCGGCACGTGGAAAAAAGGTGTGGGAGAGCAGGTCGCCGCCGACGAGTCGGTGGTCGAAATTGAAAGCGACAAGGCGACTGTTGAACTGCCGGCCCCGGCGGCAGGGGTGATCAGCCAGATTTTCAAGCAGGCCGGTGAGCAGGCGACAGTCGGCGAGGTGATCGGCTATCTCGATGAGGTCGGCGCAGCGACTTCCCCGCCAGCCGCTCCGGCGGCTTCCCCGTCCACGCCATCACCGCCGCAGTCGGTCGATGTCCGCCGCCGCGAGGGCAGCACCATGATCGGCTCGGTGCAGCCGGCAGCATCAGGTACCGGTCCGGTCATGCCGGCCGCGGCCCGCGTGCTGGGCGAGGCCGGTATTCCACCGCAGTCGGTGGCTGGCTCGGGGCCGGGTGGCCGCGTCACCAAGAGTGATGCCGTCGCTGCTGTTTCCGGACCGGCACATCCCGTCGCGCCGGCCCCAGCACCTCCCGCACCTGCGGCGGTGCCGTCACCACCACCGGCAGCCCCGGCCCTGAGCGGCACGACCGCCATCGCCGCCGATGCGTCGGCGGAGCGGGCGGAACGGGCGGTGCTGATCAGCCCGATTCGACGGCGGATCGCCGAGCGGCTGGTTGAGGCGCAGCACGAGGCAGCCTTGCTGACGACCTTCAACGAGGTCGACATGTCGGCCGTGATGGCGGTCAGGAAGAAGTTCAAAGACTCGTTCAGCGACCGGCATGGGGTGAAACTTGGTTTCATGTCGTTTTTCGTCCGGGCCGCGGTCGAGGCCCTGCGGGCGGTGCCCCAGGTGAATGCGGAGTTCCGTGACCCGCACATCGTCTATCGCGACTACTGTGACATCGGCATCGCGGTCGGCGGCGGCAAGGGACTCGTGGTTCCCGTGTTGCGAAATGCCGAGCAGATGAACTTTGCCGAGATTGAGCAGGCGATCGGCGACTTTGCCCGGCGGGCGGCCGACAACAAACTCAAACTGGAGGAGCTGCAAGGGGGCACCTTCACGATCTCCAACGGCGGCGTCTATGGCTCGATGATGAGCACGCCGATCATCAATCCACCGCAGAGTGGGATCCTCGGCCTGCATGCCATCCAGGAGCGGCCGATGGCGGTCGATGGTCAGGTGGTGATCCGCCCGATGA
>Ga0180433_10011428_pt1 | contig 10524 bp, 19 predicted proteins | sample SS_ome_8_FD_132980 | JGI IMG/M metagenome (GOLD analysis project Ga0180433, IMG submission 132980) | Hypersaline lake sediment archaeal communities from the Salton Sea, California, USA - SS_1_D_1 metaG | ecosystem: Environmental > Aquatic > Non-marine Saline and Alkaline > Hypersaline >...
CTTTAATTTTCTTCTTTAATAATGCTTCCATATTTCCTCTAAAATCAATAAAATAGCCAGGATGGGAGTCGAACCCATATGCCCATAAGGACACCGGATTTTAAGTCCGATTTGTAAACCAGTTCCAACACCTGGCCATTTTATTTTCTCCATTTTTCTATATCATCACCCACCCAAATGGGTTCTTATATCTATTTTTTTCTATCTCAAGAGTTATTCTTTTTTTTAATTCTGGCACTAAACCAGTAGCAAGGCCTAAAAAAGTACATCCCAATTCAGCCTGGTCTATTTCTTTTTCTAAAAGTTCCAAAGCATACTCAATTAAATTAAGTTCTCTACGAGCAAAGAGCATAAATCCGAACCTTTCCAGCATTCATAAATATACGGACTATCCACTTTTTTTATGAATCTTTTCATTTCTCTCTTCCATGATCAAACATTTAAAAAAGTCTTCATTTGTATTCATCAATCTCATAACTTTTGCAGCTAAACCAGAAATTGAATTTACACCCTGTTCATAAGACTGAATAGTACGCAAAGAAAGATCTAAGGTTTCTGCAAGTTTAAGCTGAGTCAAATTTAATTTTTTTCTGATTTCTTTAAATTCAATATTTGACATTTCTTCATTAAGACGAATCGTCTTTTTAACAGCATGATTAGAGTCTGGATTTTTTTCAATTTCATTTAGAAACTCAAATATTGAAATACCATTATCCATATTTAACTCCTGTTTTTTTGTCTATGAGCCAATATTTTTGGAATAACAACTGTTTTCCTGCTTTTGTATCAACACCGGTAAAATAAGCGGGACAAAATCAACGCCACGTTTTACTTAATATTTTAATAATCAAGCTGCTACATTCACAATTTTCCACCCAAACATCCCCATCCTCATTCTTTTTTAATATTAAATCATCTTTTACACCTATTTTTTTTAATTTTTCTATTTGTTTTTCATAAGGCAATTTATGATATGAATAAACAATATCATTCGTAGCCATTATTTGAATCCTCTCCATGAACATTTCTTTCTTTATCGAATAATTTCATAATTCTTCTACCTGGTAAATCATCTTAAACACTAATGAATTTCAAAGAACTATATTTTCAAAATTTTTATTTTCATGAGGAAAAGGTCGCTCAATATTATCTCTTCCTAAAAATTCAGATAACTTTTTAAATTTATCTTTTTCTTCAATATTCAAGGCCATAAATTTATTATTATTTTTAAAAAAACCCATAATTTCTGTATTCCTTTTATTATATCGATTTATGACCTTATTCTTATTTTCCAAAATAACGTTTGTTTTCCATATCCAATCATACATTTTCTGAGCATCCAATTTTTTTATCCATCTCAGAACTGAGTCAAACCATTTTTCACTGTCTCTCAAGGTTAAAATGTAATAACTCTCTGGAAATAGATCATAAACCATTATATGACTATCAAATAAACTAAAAGGAATGTCTACAAAAAAGTCATAAGCATAACCTCTCAAACTTATTTCATTGAAAAAATTCACTAAATTTTCTTTAGAGTGATTTAAACCTTTACCGAGATATAAACCGTAAGATTTTCGAGTAGTTATTGGATTATAACCTAGTTCTTCCATGGCTTTTGTTAAAGACATGGTTCCTGTTTTATTGCTTCCCAGACAAAAAACCTTATTCTTCATTTTTAACGACTTCTAGTTTGAACACGTAATGGTATATCATTCAGAGTAAAAAGTAAACTTTCATTTAAATCCCGGATTTCATCAGTAAGATTTTTAGAGACTTCTAAATAATAAGAATTATTCAGCCATTCTTCATAGGGAATACTTCCTCGAACTTTATTACAACGCCGACAAGCCGTTACTAAATTTTCCTCGATACTTGGTCCTCCATTTTCCCAGAGAACAAGATGATCTACAGTCATCGGAATACCTTCTTTTCCACAATATCGACATTTATAATTATCCCGTTTATAGACTCTCCAAGATATGCCCTGTTCAATGACTCTGGTTGTTTTACGAACTATTGCTTTGACTATTTTTCCATCTGTTTGTCTCTGAAAAATTTCAGTTTCAACAAGGTCACTCTGACGGATAATTTTCTTCCATTCATCCAAAGTTAATTCAAGGACACAAAACTCATCATTAATATTTGATTCCTCTGGTAACAGGCAGATATAATTTTTCCCATTACCAGAATAAATTGCACCACCAAGTTGAATGCTATTACCAAAGTCTAAAAGATTCATTTCATTAAAATTCATAACAGTCTCCAATTTTATTCATATTTCAATATAATCTATACCATTAAGAACTGATTTAATAATCGCGTCTTCTTTATTATCATGCATTTTTATAAATGAACCGACAGGTATATTTATATTTGTTTCCATAATTTTAACATGTGAACCTTCTTTCCATACTATAAATTTTTGCATGATACCGTCTTCATTTTCTCCCTGACATACTATTCCTTCCATCTCTTCAAATATATTAAAAAGGGCATTAGAAAAACATCGAGCAATCACTTCTGGATAAGAATGTTCTAAAAGTTTCATTATACTCCTGAATTTCAAGGATTTACTATCGCCTATTTTTGAAAGGGCAACAAATTATTATGTTTAATTTGAATATCTTCATTAAATGCTTCGTTTTCATCGTATGTAAACGAGTCAATCGTTTTAAACTTTATACTTTCTTCGATTATTTTCCAATCAACTATATCATCGCTTTGCATACAATATCCATTTAAAATATCTCTAACCATTTCTTCATCTATTGAAGATAGATGATTAGGTACTTTCATTGCCAATTTCATTTCTACTGTAAATATCTTTTGTATCATATATTATCTTTTTTCAGAAACTGAAACCTTTCAGTCTTACCTGATCTCCACTCAGACCCCTCGTTTTTCTGATATATCAGAATCTTATATGTTATCTGAAAGAGACATTAATATTCTGTCTCTACGGCATAACCGAGTTTTACTAATTCCTTATTAACATTTAATGGATTCTATTTCCGATTATATTTCCAAGGTTGTTCTCTAAACCATGAGTCATTTTCATCGACATACCATTTATAGTCACAGATTTTCCAAGGGTCATAATATTTCCGATACATCATTCCATCAGGAACATTTTCTGATCGACGAACCTTTTTATTAGCCTGGTTCTTATGGTATTGTTTTATCCTAGAGCCCTTGTAACCATCCGTTACCCAAGGTTTCCTATAAGACCTGCTCATACTATAACTCCTTTGTTAAAAGTTATAGCATAAAATACCCCCTTTGTTAAGATTTATATTTCAGGGCCATCCTTATTATACTGCCGCTGAGCTACACCTCTAAGTATCAATTGCTTTTAACGGACCTGTCCAATATCTTTTCATTATTTTAATTTCCCTTTTTTAGAGTCCTTTTTAATCTTTTGGCTGCTTTCTCACAATCCTTATTATCACTACAATAAGGTATATTTTTTATTGTAATCTCTTTTAATTCCTCATCAACAGGAAGCTCAAAAGTAAGGACACTAATCTTATCTTCAGTCCGATCCTTACCACAAATGGCACATTTTATTGTTAACTCATTCATATGATTTCTTTTATGAATAACAGGTTCAATTTGAACATTTTCAGAGGTTTCTGTATCCCATAGTTTATCTAACATATGATCTTTTCCATGACTAACAGGTTCAATAGTTTGAACCTGCTTCTTCTTGAAATTTGTAATTAATTTTAAGCCCCCTTTTTTAGACTTTTTACCTGTTTTTAATAATTCTTTTAAATTTTCATCAATAAGTTCCGCATCTTTCTTAGTTGGACTTTCCCATGGACTGTTTATATATTCAGATTCTGGTTTAGATACAAGCTCTTTCCCCAGATTGCTTGAATTTTCAATACAAATAACTAATCTATCCGGACCAAGCTGTCTAAATCCTAAAGGACCGCCAGAAATATTATAGAAAGGTTCTATTTTCCTACTCTGATTAATATCTATATGATAATGATTAAAGTTTGATTCAGTTATATCATTTTTAATTTTATTCAAAAGAAATATTGCATGGTCTATAGCCTTTTTAGCCTCAATATCTGAAATCTGATAATACATTTCATTTTCAATCATTTTTTTCTCCAAATTTAACTAATTTATCTTTCATTTGATTCCTCTTCAAAATGATTTAATAGAAAATTTTAGCTGTTTTATTTCTGTAATAGGAGGCTTTTATTTATTTTACCCACTATTTTTGTTCCCATTTAGCTCCTCACAGTATCAGCAAACAGTTTCAAATAAATCCTTCATAATAAATCTATTAAATAATAGTATCATGGAAAAATTTATTAAAGTAAAAAATAATGGTATAAACTTTGTGCCAGTTGCAATTCAGTCAGTTTTGAATATTTACAGCGTTCCTGAGAAGAAGAAACAGGGGAAATAATTTTCCCCTGTTTTTAACAGAATAAGAAAAAAGGGACGTTCTAAAAAGTCACTTTCCCACCATGTTGTTTGACCACTCTAATAGCTACATCTAAAGCGATCCCTTTTGTCTGTTCACTCTCGGCTGAAAAATAATTAACCAAGGCTTCACAGGCCTCAACGCCCCTCCGACTAAGGGGCTTACGATATTTCACATAATTATAAATAGCCTGTGAAGTAATTGAAACCCCAGTTATCTGGGTAATGTCAGTTTTTGGAGGGAGCTTTTTAAGAAGTCGGTCGATGAGATCGCGGCTTTCTTCTGTAAGATATAATTTTTTTCTTTTGTCCGGTGTGGTCTCATCCGGAGCGGTAACAAAAAGTTTCATAAAACCTCCATAGTTTAAATACGGAGATAATATATATCAACGAGCCAAAAAAAGTCAAGTATAATATTTTTATTATAAGTACTTTTTTGATTTTGGTTAAAACTCTAAAACTGTTTGTCAGAAACTTATTCATTATAATGGGGATCGCAAGATTCGAACTTGCTAAGCCTTATGGCAGTGAATTTACAGTCCACCCCAACTCTCCCACGTTGGCGCACCCCCTTATAAGGGTGATAGGTCGGAATCGAACCGACGATCTTCTCATCCACAGTGAGATGTTCTAACCGACTGAACTACTATCACCATAGTAAATGTGCTGACTTCATAACATCAAAAATTTCAAAGAACTTTATGGAAGAAGAGAGACTGACTCCCGGAAGTATACGCTCCTTCAGTTTTCAAAACTGATGCCTTAACCGTACTCGGCTATTCCTCCATTAAATAATTAAATTCATAACCAGGATTCTGTTTCTAAGCTCACATTTATCTAATGCCCCGACCACGCTATTATAGGCCTGCTCACCACCTAAGCTAATTTGGGTTACATCCTCGGTAGTTCAATTGAATTTAATCTCCTACCTTAAAAGCAGTGATGTCCTGAGTTTCCTCCCCTGAATTTACATCAGAGGCGTGAGCTCGATTTAATTATTCATATCAAAGAACTGGAGGCCGAGGTCGGATTTCAACCGACGAAATAATAGTTTTGCAGACTATCGTGTTAAGCAACTTCACCACTCGGCCCTACATTAACATTCTGGCCATACCGCCTTTTTTTATATTTGTGATTACCATCACAGACATATCTACTCCTTTATATTATCTTTTATAAAAAGGAGATTTTTATGAGATATTTTCTAGGGGCCAGAGAAGATGATCAATTTTTTACTCAAGCTGATGCTGAAGCTATGTATGCCCGTTATGAAGCTCGCCTCTCTGACAACCCTCAACCACCTTCTTTCCTTTTTGAATGGGACGAATTAAAGGATTTTCAAGAAATGACTGGTTTAGAATCTTTATAACCTATCTCTTCTGTTTATTCCATAACTGTGCTGCCCAATCTGAACTCTTTCTTTTTTTATATTTCTCTTTCCACAATTCCCTATCTCTATTTATGTAAGCATCTGTATAACACTCATCTATTTGAATGTTATGAATTTTTCCTGTTACAACGCCCCCTTTTAATTCCACACAAGCATTAATTGGAGTTCCGGAACCACTTGGACATCCCTGAATAGATATCCACCTCTTATCTGCTCTTTCCTGACATTTCGGGCTATGACAAGTACCAATTACATTTAAATATTTTAATTGTCCGGCATTTTTAACCAGATCCCCTTTTTGATAAACACAGAACATAGAATCAAGATCTTTTGTCTGAAATTCTATTTTACTTCTTTGACCACAATAAGGGCATTCTACTTCAAGAAATATCATGTCATAACAACCCATAAATCAACACCTCAACTTATTATAATTTATACGGTCTCTGTTACAGGATTTTCTTTTGGCCATATTATTTTTCTTTTTAGTTTCTTTTTTCTTCCCCATTCTGACACTCCTGTCTTTTGATTATTATTACTCTGCAACCATGACTTATTAATTGCTTCTTGTTTTTGAAACCATTCTTTTATCCCGCTCATCCCGCTCATAATATCACCTCCTTATGTGGCGGAGAGGTCAAGACTCGAACTTGAAAGCCCTTTCAGGCGTCACATTAGCAATGTGATGGATTACCAATTATCCTACCTCTCCTTATGATATTTACTCCGTCAAAGAATCGAACTTTGTACTTTACCATTAAGTTAACGAGGTTTTAATGAGACCGGAGCGATTTGAACGCTCGACCCGCGCCTTAAAAGGGCGCTGCTCTGCCGTCTGAGCTACGGTCCCGTTTTTAAAAATTTATATAGCACCGGTCCGATTTGAACGGACGACCACTTCCGTATCAGAGAAGCACTCTTACCGGACTGAGTTACGGTGCTGTAATGCTGCTGGTCTGACTTGAACAGACACTTGGTTTCCCAAACTAGTTCCTAAGACTAGCGCGTCTTCCAATTTCGCCACAGCAGCTAATTTTTCTGGTGGCTGCCTCCGGACTTCAACCGGAATTTCCAGATTTTCAGCCTGGCACCTTGAGCATCTCGGTCAGACAGCCTTAAATAAAAAAAGCCCCACCTTTTTCTTGGTAGGGCTTTTGATTGCCTTAGATTCTGTACTTTTAGAATCAAATCATCATAGACCCCACCCCTGTATGCAGTTTAATTGAATAAAGCATACTGGATAAACACAATACATGTTTAAAACTGTTTCTTAACAGTTCCGTCCTTATTGCGTTCTCTGGAGTCTTTATTTCATTCACTTTCAACCTCTCATTCACAGGGAATGATTTGATAGCAAAAATGCATTACTTATATAATACTTCAAGAAACCTTAAAAGTCAACAGAAAAAAATAATTTTTATGGTCGTCTCCTACCATAAAAACCTCTACCATAGCCCCTACCATAACCCGGGCCATAACCTCTACCATAGCCCCTACCATAACCCGGACCATAACCTCTACCATATCCATAACTCGGAGGAACTTGAGCGGGATTATAAGGTATATTTTGCTCTGATCTCGGGACTTTTGTATAAGGAAGAATACAATAACCTAAGCCTCTTCCTGTCATTGGCCCCTGACCTAAAGGTCCCATTCCATCATAATTTGGCATAATATAACTCCTTCCATTTTTAAATTTATTTATTGTTATATATAGCATCAAATATTATGCCATCTGTCATCTCTATAATGCGCAAAAAAAGATGCAAAAATGCATCTTTCCAAAAGATAATATATTGCAAAAATGCAACATATTTAATCTAAAATGGGACGATCTGAATTTAATTTAATGATGTAATTGTCGCTAAGAACCTTAGCGTATTTAAATTGGCCTGATATTTATCAATATTTTCCGCTCTTATTTTTATTCCTACAATTTAGACAAAATTTTAATCTCTTTATTACTTCCCTACTATAAATAAGTCCGAAAGAATCTTCTAAAGCTCCTTTTATTTTTATAATAGTCCTATCAGGTTTCCATCCTTCTTTCATAGCTTGATTATAAAAATCTAACCAATCTATAATCATATCATTTTTATATAAAATATTAATGATATCTTCTAAAGGAAGACCTGTAAGTGATGAGTATACTGAAAAAACACCACCAACAACTATTTTCTTATCTGATGTATAACCATTTATTATCATCAATTTTTTATTTTCTCTGAATTCTTTCTTTTTCAAGAAATATTTCTCCTTATTAGTGATTCGAAAAATCTAGAGACATATTTAGCCCCTATTTTGAAAAAGTTCTAATTGCGTTTGAATTTTTTTTTTAGTTAAAGCTGTATAGCGGTCAAACTTTATATGAAATTTATTTATAAAATAACCAATAGGTAAAAAAATTATAGCAAACAAAACAGGAACTAAAATTACCGTAATCAGAGCTGCAATTAGAGGAGATTCCATAGCAATCCTTTTTTATATGTATTTCAGCAGCGCGAGCTGCATCATTTCCCCATTTTTTTCTTACTTCTTCCACACCATCTTTATGGTGCCTTTTCATTCTATGTTTAAAACCCAACATGGGAAAAAACTCATCAAGCCACTCGTAAATTCCTCGAAAGCCACAACCCAAAGCACTCATACAATCCTTACAATGTTCTTCTATCATAGCCGTTTTTTATTATTCCCCGTTAAATACTATAGCCATTTTAATATTTCAGGATTTTTTTTCAACATTTCATCATATAGTTTCTTCGCTTTTTTGTATTCCTCTTTTGAGACTGACCCTGGATTTTCCATACGTTTCAAAAATTTTTCAGCTTCCTTACCATAAAGTATTGGTGTCTCTTTTATTGGAAGAGCCATAAGTTATCCTTTATTATTATTATGGAGCGGGTAATCGGACTCAAACCGATGATCATTAGATTGGAAATCTAAGGCCTTATCAACTAGGCGATACCCGCTTAATATTTAATGTAACTTTAATTTCCTTTACAGGCACAATCTTTATCATAACAACTTCTATTAAATAATCATCTGGTATTACATCAATAGAAAAATCTGAGATATCAGAAATAGCGACTTTTTCAAGTAAAGCTGTTTCTAAAGATTCCGCAATAGTTTTTAATTTTTTTATATTCATAAAATAACTAATTTTCTGGTGGACCAAGTGGGAGTCAAACCCACCAAAGTCTTCCTTGCAAGGGAAGATCGCCCTCCCGACTGTTCTGGCCCATTATGAATGCAGGCCCGAGTAACGATACCTGACCTAAAGCCACCTGCATTAATCTTTCAAAGAATCAAGAAATCTTCTTTCCTGAAATGTGAGCTCTCCTCTTCTCCGAGGATTAGCACAACAAGCTCCTCCACAAAGCTTAGTCGTATTCCTGTGGTATTTACTAAATCTTTCCCGAAGTTCAGCTAATCCCTTATTCGAGTGTAGATCATAACAAAACCATAAAAATACGCGTTTAATTCCTTTCCGTTTCCCAATAAGAAAACGTTCCCGTTTATTTACAGGATGTGACATAATGGTTCCCTTCTTACGGTACTCACTACCGCGTGATATTGATAGCCATAATGCACTCCTTTCTATTCATAATAGCAGGGTCGGGATTTGAACCCGAGATCGCATGGTTATGAGCCACGCCAGTTACCGGACTACTTGCACCCTGCAATAATTTATGGAGCCGATGGAGGGCCTCAAACCCCCGACAATTCGATTACAAGTCGAAAGCTCTATCAGCTGAGCTACATCGGCCCAAATAATTTCCATAATAATATAAAAATCCAGATCATACATCCTATTACAATCAAAAATGAAAATAATGTTTGTGTATCAATATCTCTCATAAAAAAAGGCTCCCTTTTTAAAGGAAGCCTCCTATATTCATAATTATTATGACTTCCTTTATGATAATATCACAACCATTCCCGTTGTGGCTATGGTACCGACTACTGTCGCTTTTAATGCTATAATAGATTCTGTCTGCTTCATAACTCCGTCACAAAGAAAAAGTCATTCTGTCTTTAGTATACTAAATTTTGCACTGAAAATCAACTAATATTTTAAAGAAAGAAGTGAACAGTCCCGACTTGACCATTCACTTCAAGGCACACGCACACATCAACTATATGCACTAATTAAAAATAATACATTTATTTCTGAATTTCCTAAAAATTTTTCTAATAATCTCTTTATTTTAATTTTTTTTACATGGCACAAAAAATTTATATAACCGTAGGATTTCCTGGTTCAGGCAAATCTACATGGGCCCAGGAAGTGGCGAGAGACCCAGAAACTATAATAATATGCAAAGACAGCATCAGACATATGCTTAAAGGGGAATATATTTTTGATCCTACTTATGAGCCCCTTGTTTCTGAAATAGTTAAAACAGCATTTACTGATGCTCTCATGGCCGGATTTAATGTTATTCTTGATGAGACTCATATCACAAAAGAAAAAAGAGCTAAATGTTTTCAACAGCTTGAAGAATATAGATTACCGGTGAACCCGGAAATCATATGTGTTTGGTTTACTGAAAATGAAAAAAACCTGGAATATCGGATGAGAGATCCTCGAGGATATTCCGATATTAAATGGAATGAAGTAATTTCATCCATGAAAGATAAGTTTGAAAGGCCCCTTAAAAAAGAAGGTTTTGACCAAATTATTAAAA
>Ga0180433_10011430_pt1 | contig 10524 bp, 10 predicted proteins | sample SS_ome_8_FD_132980 | JGI IMG/M metagenome (GOLD analysis project Ga0180433, IMG submission 132980) | Hypersaline lake sediment archaeal communities from the Salton Sea, California, USA - SS_1_D_1 metaG | ecosystem: Environmental > Aquatic > Non-marine Saline and Alkaline > Hypersaline >...
ACCCCCGGGTCGGCTGGGCGGCGATGATGACGTGCGGCTTTTTCGAGAACTCTCGGCCAATGATCAGGCGCTGCTGGTTTCCTCCCGAGAGGTTCTGGGCCAGGGTGTTGACCGATGGGGTCTTCACATCGAACGCATCGACGATCTCGCGTGTAAAGCGTGTCGTGGCGCCCTGGTGATACCAGAAAGGAGTGGAAGAGAAAGGTCGCTTACGGTGTTGCCCCAGGATCGCGTTTTCACGCACGGAGAAGGTCATCACCAATCCACGGAGATATCGATCCGCCGGGATATGGGCGATTCCTGCATCGATGAAGGCTTTGGCCCCCTTACCGGTAAGGTCGAGGTCGCCGAGGGAGATCGTTCCCGAGGTGGGCGGGCGAAGGCCGGTGAGAATCTCCGCCAACTCGGCCTGGCCGTTCCCCTGGACGCCGGCGATGCCGAGGACCTCGTGTCTTTGCAACTCCAGACTGACGCCCTTGAGCGCCTCCAACCCGCGATCGTCGCACGCTCGGATCTCCGTTGCCCGGAGCACGGTCGTCGGTTCAGCGGTGACTTGGCTGCGACGAACGGTGAACACGACATCGCGGCCGACCATCATCTCCGCGAGATCTCGCTCGCTTGTTTCCTTCGCATCGACCGTACCGATGACCTCGCCTTTGCGCAAAACGGTGATCCGATCGCACATCCCGATGGCCTCCTGTAGCTTATGAGTGATGAGGACGATGGACTTTCCTTCTTGTTTGAGTTTGGCGAGAGCCTCGCCGAGGTGTTCGATCTCCTGTTCCGTCAGAACGGCCGTTGGCTCGTCGAGGATCAGCGTGTCTGCGCCGCGATACAGCGCCTTGACAATCTCCACTCGCTGCTGTTCCCCGACCGGGAGTTGCTCGATGCGTGCCCGGGGATCCACCGGAAGTCCATACTGTTTGGAGAACGCCTCGATCTTCTCGATCGCGGCCTCCTGATCGAGGAGGACACCCGACTTGGTCGGCTCTTGGCCGAGCATGATATTCTCGGCCACCGTCAGTCGGGGCACGAGCATGAAGTGCTGGTGGACCATCCCGATACCCAAGCGGATCGCCATGGCGGGGCGATAGTTCTTGTGAGGGACGCCGTCGATCCGGATGTCTCCGGCATCCGGATAGTACAATCCATAGAGGACGCTCATGAGCACGGTCTTCCCGGCGCCGTTTTCGCCGAGAAGACCGTGAATTTCACCCTTCTTGAGGGAAAAGTCGATGCCGTTATTCGCCACGACACCGGGGAACCGCTTGACGATTCCCTTCATCTCGATGGCGAACTCCGGCATCGACTGGCTCTTTCTCCTAGGTTGTGGCGACTTAGTGTTCTACGATGATCGTTCCGTCTTTGATTCCGTTCACGGCCTCCACGAGTTTGAGGATGACCTCACAGGGGACGTCGATCTGTGACTCGCTGGCTGCGATGTACGCGTTCACGTCCAGATCGCCGATGTAAATCCCGGTGCCGAAGCCAAGATCGCTCACGATGCCGAACCAGAATTCGCCCGGCACCCAGGTTCCGGCGACGGCCTTCTCAATCTGATCCTGGACCGCGAGATCGACGCGCTTCGAGCCGCTCCCGATGATCACATCGGCAGCGGATGGTTCCGTTTTCGCCTGGTCGACGTCTGTTCCCATCGCGTACCGTTTAGCCGCTTCCTCTGCGGCGGTGAACACCCCGAGGTGCGACTTCCCGGCGGCGCCGTAGATGATGTCCGCCCCGGCGTTATACATCTCCCGGGCGAGCTCCGCGCCAAGCGTCGGATTGCCCCACTCGCCGACGTAGCGGACGAGGACCTCGACCTCTGGATTCGCCCATTTCGCGCCCTGGGAGTACCCTTTCATGAAGCCGACAATCAGCGGGATCTCCATCCCGCCTTCGAATCCGACGACGTTCGTTTTTGTCATCATTCCAGCGGCAACGCCGATCAGGAACGCCGACTCCCAGTCGTTGAAACGCAGGGAGGCTACATTGGGGAGGTTGACCGTTTCATCGACGATGGCGAACTTCTGGTCCGGATACTGCGGGGCAACAAGTTCGAGCGCGGTCTTCTGATCGAATCCAATGCAGACGATGATGTCGTACTCTCTGGAATCCGCAAACGCTACCTGGAGGGACTCGTACTCGGCGATATCCGTCGGTTCGACGTAATCAAGGATATCGTCCACGGTTACCCCATATTCTACCGCGATTGCAGACGCTGCGTCCGTCGCTCCTTTGAAGCTTTGATCGTTGAACGACTTGTCTCCCAATCCTCCGGTGGCGAGGATCAGACCGATTCTCGGATAGTCTTCGGCAAAACCCGTTCCTACCCCAAGCGCGACCATCGCTAGAACAGCGAGACCGAGGACAGCAAACCGCTTCATGCACGCCTCCTTTTGATTCCGATTCCCTGTCAGTATGCCTGACAGCCATACTCCACGACTTCCTATTGTAGTGTCGTTTCCATCCCAGGCCAAGACGGACGAGGAGGAGGAGAGAACGGCCCCGAGGAGCGGACGGGGAAAAATCGGTCAGAACGTGCTTTGTTCGTTTTCCGAAAGGGGGTTCCTCTTGGGAACGGACCCGGCCGACCGGGGCCTTGATCCTCCCCCCCGCAGGGATGTATGATCATATCCCGACGACTCTACTAGGGATGAGGGGGAGTGTCGGGTGAGACAAACAAAGGTGGGAATTGGAACGGCGACCCGGAAAGGGTCGCGTTTTTTTTGGGTCGATGCTCGGTTGAGTGCCTGCGAAGCCTCCGCGCGGTATGCAAGGGTGCGGTTGGAGAGCTCCTGGTTGACGACGCCGGTCAGAGCGGGACAATACGTCCTCGTGCGCCACACCGAGGACCCGTGCTTGCCGCGAGCGTTCTCCGTGCTGGCATCGAGCGAGCGGGGCATCGAGCTACTCGTCAAGTCGGAGGGGCGCGTTCGAGAGAAACTGAGCTGCTCCCCGATCGGAACCCTTTTCCAGATACGCGGTCCCTACGGGGTTCCTTATCTCGAGAAGATTTCGATGGAACGCTCGTATCTGCTGGTGGGGGGAGGAAGTGGGATCACCCCGCTCCTCTGCTTCCACGCGCAATATCCGGACCTGGTGGCCGGTACGGTCTACGGGTTTCGCACGGCGGACGCCCTCGAACTCCTGCCGGATGTCCCCCTCGTTGTCGAGGAGGTGGACGGAGAGCTCGCCGACGAGCGAGTACGTTCCATTTGGTCGCCCGGCCTGGGGATCATCGCCTGCGGGCCCGAGCCGATGCTCCGCGCGCTCGCGCGGGAGTATCGGGACCGACCGGATGTGTATGTCTCGTTGGAGGCCCGGATTGGCTGCGGCATCGGGAGTTGTCTCGGATGTAGTATTCCGACCACCACAGGGACCCAACGGATCTGCCGAGACGGGCCGCTGTTCGCTGTGAGTGAACTCCCGTGGCTGATCTGACGTTGGAGCGTTTCGGGCGCGTCTTCCGCAACCCGATTGTGTTAGCCTCGGGACCGGTGGGATTCGGATTCGAACTCGAGGAGGACGGATTGCTCTCGGCGGTCGGAGCGCTGACGACGAAGAGCGTCACACCGACGCCGCGGAGTGGGAACCCTCAACCCCGCCTCGTCGATTGCCCCTGCGGTGCGCTGAATTCGATCGGCCTCGAAAACCCCGGGATCGAGGCGTTCATCGAACAAATCCTTCCTCTCGTCGCCCGGTTCCCTACGGAGAGGATCGTGAGCGTTGCCGCACCGTCTGAGGAAGAGCTCGCTGAGCTTGTCGGTCGCCTGTCCGAAGAGCGAGGAGTCGATGCGATCGAGCTGAATCTCTCCTGTCCGAATGTCAATGGGGGGCGTATCGGTGCGGACGCGGAGGAGGTTGCCCGGTACGTCGGACGGGCACGAAAGACGGCGTCCCTCCCGTTGCTGGCGAAGCTACCCGGCGACAGCGGCGATTTCCTCGAGGCGGGGAGGGCCGCCTTGGATGCCGGGGCGGACGGCTTGACCCTCATCAATTCGGTCCGCGGGCTGCGGATAGACCGCCTCTCGGGCCGACCGTTTCTCCATCGGGGGTTTGGAGGATTGTGCGGTCCAGCGATCCTCCCCATCGCCCTGGCGAGAGTCTTCGAGGCCCGCGACGCGTTTCCGGAAGCCGTCATCGTCGGGACAGGCGGTGTGACGGATCTCGGGAGCCTCGTGGAGATGCTCCTTGCCGGGGCCGACCTGGTGGGGATTGGGTTCGGGATGATGGCGGATCCGGGGATCGCCGTTCGATTGCCGGAGGAATTGGAAACCTGGTTGGACGAGCAGGAGGCCGACTCCGTCGACGAGGTCGTCGGTGCGGCGCATCGAGGAGGATTCGGTGTTCATTGAACGCTTGACCGCAGGGATAGAGGAGACGGGCGGTTCCCTCTGCGTCGGACTCGATCCGCATCCGGAGAAGATACCCGATCGGTATCCCCCCACTCCGGCAGGGGTTCGCGATTTCCTTTTCGAGGTGATCGATCTCACCCTCCCTCATGCCTGTACCTACAAGCCGAACATCGCGTTTTTCGAGGCCCTGGGCGGGGGTGGCCTGGGGACGCTCCACAGAATTGTCGAACGGGTGCACAACGCAGGAAGGCCTGTTATTCTCGACGCAAAACGATGCGACATCTCTTCGACGGCGCGCGCGTATGCCCGCGCGGCTTTCGACGTCCTGGAAGCGGATGCGATCACGGTTGTTCCCTACATGGGGACCGATGCCGTCCTCCCGTTTCTCGATTGCGGAGGGTTCGTCTTCGTGCTGGTGTTGCCGTCCAATCCGTCCGCTGAAGCGGTGGTCCGCCACGGGTCCCCCCCGCTTTACCTGCGCATTGGCGAGATGGTCAGAGATCTGAGCAAGGACCCTCCCGCGCGGGTGGGGATGGTCGTGGGGGGGACGCGGCCCGAAGAGGCGAAGGAACTACATATCCTCTCGCCTCAGATCCCTTGGCTCGTTCCGGGTTTTGGCGCCCAAGGAGGGGACGTCGAGGCGTTTTTCGCCGCGGTACGGGGGCACGAAACCGTTTTGGTCAGCGCATCGCGGTCGATCGTGTTCTCGAAGACCCCCCGGGAGGACGCCGCTCGACTGAAGGGGTGCATCGAGGAGGTGAAGGGTGGAAGATCAAGCTCAATGGGTTGACCTGCTCACGGCGACGGGGGCGATCCGGCTCGGCCACTTTCTCCTCTCGTCCGGCCGACATTCCGAGAAGTATGTCCAGTGCGCGAAGGTCCTTGAGCATCCGAAGAATGCAGAGAGGCTCGGACGCGCTCTCGCCGAGGGGATGATGGAGCGGGTCGATTGCGTAATGGCGCCTCCTCTGGGGGGAATCTTGATCGGGTACGAAGTGGCTCGTGCCCTGGGAACACCGTTTCTGTTCCCGGAACGAAGCACCGACGGCTTCCGACTTCGTCGGGAGTTTGAAATCCCGAGCGGTTCACGCGTCGTGATCGTGGAAGACGTGATCACCACCGGGCGGACCACGAGGGAGATGATCGCGATGGTCACCGACTGCGGAGCCGAGGTGATCGTCGTGAGTGCGATCGTGGATCGATCGGAGACGGGGGATATCGCGGGCTTCCCGATCCGAGCCCTCGTTCGACTGGAGATCCCGACGTTCTTGCCGGAAGAGTGCCCGCTTTGCGCCGACAGCGTACCGCTCGTCCAGCCCGGGAGTCGACAGATGAAAGGAGAGCGGTGAGAGTACGAATCCTCGAGGAACGTGGCTACGATCATGCCTTGTTGGGCTTGTCCCTATCGTACGGCCGGGACCCGGCGCGAATGCTGGCGGTCGCGTGTCGATTGGCCCCCTTGGGCGACGGACACAACAAGTACCTGGAGACGATGGTGGTGTGGCTAGACCTCGAGGCTCCGCGCTACTTCTGGCAGCAATTCGATACCTATCGGGTCGGGGTCACCAAACAGAGCGAGTCCACCATGCACACCCTCACGGCGCGGCCCCTGACGCAAGGCGACTTCGAACACCCGATTCCCGAGGAACACCTCGCCCATCTGAATCGGAAAATCGCCGAGGAACAATGGGAATCCGCGAAGCGGGACCTGCCGGAATCCTTCTTGCAGCGGCGGGTCGTCTGCCTGAATTACATGGTCCTTCAGCGGATGATTCGGCAGCGGAGGGCTCACAGACTGACGGAGTGGCAGGTCTTCATTCGGGAAGTCCTTCGACAGGTTGAACACCCCGAACTGCTGCGGGAGAAGGGCGGGAAAGGATGACGAGGGGAGTCCTTTCCGACCGCGAGATTGCGGCGTTGTGCAGGGGAAATCGCCCGATGTTGGATCCGTTCATCCCCCGTCAGCAAGGTCGCCCGTCCTATGGACTGGGGAGTTTCGGCTACGACCTGCGTCTCGGCTCGAGGATTCTCGTCCCTCTGGGGGGGGTGAACGCTGTGCTGGATCCGGTCGATTTTCCGGATGGGCACTTTCGCGAGTTCACGGCCGAGCGTTCGTTCGAGCTGTCCCCCAACTCGCAAGTCCTTGCTGAGTCTGTCGAGCGGTTCGACATGCCCGATGACGTGTGCGCCGTGTGCTGGGGGAAGAGTTCCTACGCGAGGTGCGGTCTGCTCGTCAACGTCACCCCCCTCGAACCGGGATGGCGGGGAGTGTTGACGATCGAGTTGGCGAACGTCTCTCCTCTCCCGATTCGGTTGCACATCGGGCAGGGGATCGCTCAGGTCGTCTTCTTCCGCGGGAATCGACCGGAACGCACGTATGGGGAAAAGGAAGCCGGGGGAGCCTACCAGAACCAGTCCGGGGTCACACTGCCCCGCTGAGCCGAAAAAACGTCCTCGTTCGGGAAGGATCCCGGCGTCGTCGCGTTGTATCATGGGGCCGATGGCGGGCTCCAAGAGCAAGGGGGAAGAACGATGAGACACAGGGTGGGTCTTTTCCTGCTCCTCTGCGGGGTGGGCCTCCTCTCCGTGGGTGCCCCAGCGGGGAGGGAAGCTCAATGGGGCTCGCAGTTTGCCGATGTCTACACGGCGTTTGCCCCTCTTTATGTGTTTTATCGCGCCTATGGCGACTATCTGTTCGAGGGAACGGAAGTCGAGATCCCCTCTGACCTTTCCTCGGCGTGTGAGCGCATATCCTCCGAACTCGCCTTTCTTCAACTCGACCTCATCCCGCAGACGGGATCCTTCTCGTTGGATGTCATGACGGACGTGGTGCATCTCCGGAGGGAGGTGTCGGCGTATTGCGAGGCGTATCATCCGACCCTCGATCGGTTCCAGGCCCTCGAAGAGATGGATTACGCCTTGTTGGAGGAAGCGGGCGACGCTGGCCTGTTCGCGGGGATCTATTCGCTCAATCGGTATCTGGAGAAGGCGTTGGAACGGATGCTCGACGACATCGAGCACGACATTTCGCGATGGGAATTCGGCGTCGCGTTCTCGATGCGCTCCTTGCTCCATCGTGAGAACGTGACACGGATCGATGAGAATCTTCGCGAAATCCTCTACGGCGGGGAGGAAGCCTGCGAGCCGCCGGTTTCCGTCCCTCCGGAGGTCGCGCAGGCGATGGAAGATCTGATCGGCTGGAGCGGTCGGACCTTGTTGCCGGGTGAGGCGGACGTCGTGACGGATTGGGCAGTGACGGTCTACCGGCACATCATGGAAGCCCCCTGAGAGATGTCCCGAAATGGGGGAAGGGAAGGCGGTCCTGCTGCCGGACCGCCTTCCCGGGGTAAGAACCGTTGGCTGGTTCTTAAGGATCCTTCCATGTTCACCGGATGCCTCGTGTCAGCCTACCGGTCCCTGAGGTTCTCTGTGCTTCGGAGAGGAGCACCGCCTGTCTTGCACGGTGAGGAAGTTGGTAAGGAGGTACGAGGGCTCGTCTTGCGATCGGATCCCCCGATGGGTTCCTCTTCCGTGTGCACACCCCCTCATCACTGCTTCTTGTCAGAGCGCTCAGAGGGTAGCCGAGGAAGGAGGATTCGCTTGGGGCACGGGACCCTTCCTTGCGGAACGTCGATGACGCAGGGCTCGAACTTCCCTCCGCTGACAAAGGGACAGATGGCGTTGGCGGCTACTCGGGCGGGATGCGCGCGATCCTCCAATAGTCCTGGACCGTCTGAATGAGACGTTCGAAATCCTTGGAATCGACGGGTTTCGTCATGTAGCTTGCGGCGCCGCTGTCGTAGGCTTTCACCATGTCCTCTTCTCGTTCGGAGATGGTGAGTACAATCACCGGGATACGGCGGAGACGCTCGTCCTCCTTGATCTTCGACAGGACCTCCAGACCGTTGATCTTGGGAAGATTGATGTCGAGCAGGATCAGATCGGGACGAGGCGTGTCCTCGAAGTCGCCCTTCTGATACAGCGTATCGAGGGCCTCCTCGCCGTCCCGTGCGAAGTAAAGTTCGCATTTTACGTCGCTCTTGCGCATGGCGCGCTTGATGATTGTGACGTCGCTGGGGTTGTCTTCAACGACCAGAACTTTCATTTTTTCAAGGCTGTGCATTGGTTTCCACCTCGCTTGCTCTGGGAATAGTGAAGTAGAACGTACTCCCTTTCCCAACTTCTGAATTCACCCAGATCTCCCCGCCGTGCTCTTCGACGATCCGTTTGCAGATCGCCAGGCCAGCGCCGGTCCCTTCGTAATCTTCCCGTGGATTCAGTTTCTCGAAGATGCCGAAGATCCGTTGCTGGTAGCGGGATTCGATTCCGATTCCATTGTCCTCCACGAAGAACGTGAGCATCCCGTTCTTTCGCGCCTCTTTCTGCCAGCCGATCCGAACCATCGGCAGGGCCTTGTCGTTGTACTTGATCGCATTGGCGATCAAGTTGCTGAACAGCTCGCCCACCCGCACTTTATTCCCCTTCACCGCCGGGAGATCGTCGGTCAGCTGGAGGTTCACACCGCGGAGACGGACCTCGAGGTCCTCTTGGATCTCTTCCAACACGCGCTGGATATTGACGCGCTCGAACGACTGGGTGTCCATGTGGATGCTGGCGAGGGAAAGCAGGTCGTTGATCAATTGACGCATCCTCGACGAGGTTCGTTTCAACGTGTTTAAGTATTCGATCCCCTCTTCATCGAGTCGATCGGCGTAGTCCTCCAACAAGAAACCGCTGAACGTCTCCACGGTCCGCAGGGGCTCTTTGAGATCGTGTGACACCACGTGCGAAAACTCCTCGAGTTTCTCGTTGCTGCGCTCGAGGTTTTTCGTCTTCTCACGCAGGCTTTCTTCCAGACGTTTCATCTCGGTGACATCGATGTAATGGTCGATCCGTCCGCCCTTGTAGCGTTCGGTCTCGATGGGGATCGAACGGTATTCGAGGATCCGTTCTTTGCGTCCGAGGGTGGGGCGGACATGGCAGATCATGGAATCGATCCGCTCGCTCTTGTCGATCGCTTCTTCCATCACCTTGGCGAGGGATTGCGCCTCTTCGAACGCACCGACGTAGCGGGATAACGCCCGTTTCGCGTCGACGCCGATCAGCCGATCGCGATCGATCCCGAAGAATCTGCCGATGGTGGCATTCGCCCAGATCACTTCACGCTTCCGATCGGTGAGGATGATCCCGGAATCGAGGGTGTCGACCGCCTCCTCGATCAAGCGGCGGTAGCGGGCCTCGGTCTCGCTCAGCTGCCGCTGGTATTCGACTTCTTTCGTCCGATTCCTTGCCTCAAGAAGGGCGATCCGCTCATTGATACGAGTCCCTCTCAGTTCGACCGGGAACGCCTTCCGGTCTTCCATGACGAACCGGGTTTCGATGCCGCGAATCTCACCCCGATCGAACAGGCGGATCAACTCGGTCTTCATCTTGCTGATCTCCACTGGATGGACGTACTCCGTGAGCTGAAGCGAACGTTTGGTCAAGTAGCCGATCGCCGTACGAGAGGCTTCGTTCCGCCGAAGCACGGTTCCCTCACGATCGACAAAATGGAGAATGTTCAATGCAGGTTCGAAGATTTCCTCATCGTATCGATCCTTCAGAGATCGAGGTTGCTGCCACATCGCCCGCCTCACCAGTCGGCGTTCGTTGAATCGACCGATTATGCCGCTCACCGACAGATAAGTAATGGGGAGCAGTGTGATCCAGACCGGTGAGTGCACGTGAAAGACGAGGAGAAGAGAGACGCCGACCGCCGAGATTGCGGCGGCGAGATAGAGTGCACCCAGGGTACGGAGAGCACGGGCACCGAATGCGAGAGGAACCGCAAAGGTGAGATAGACAATCGGCTCAGGAGGGAGACCCGTGCGATAGAGGACGATACTGATCACGAGCGCAACGATGAACAAAACGCCAACGATGATCGTCCGTTCCGTCGGATTCAACCCGCTTGTCAATGGTCTTCCATCCTTGATCCGGTGTCAGAGAGGGGGCGAAGACGTATGCCTGGGGTGACAATACGAACCTGTAGGACGAATTCAAAGGACAGCGATCACCTATTCAAGAGACGTTGTTCACGGTCCGCTCCCTCGCTAGATGATCAAGTTGGGATTCAAACCGCTGAGGAACGGTTCCACGATCTTCTGGAGATAGGCCTCACGGAGGATCT
>Ga0180433_10011433_pt1 | contig 10523 bp, 7 predicted proteins | sample SS_ome_8_FD_132980 | JGI IMG/M metagenome (GOLD analysis project Ga0180433, IMG submission 132980) | Hypersaline lake sediment archaeal communities from the Salton Sea, California, USA - SS_1_D_1 metaG | ecosystem: Environmental > Aquatic > Non-marine Saline and Alkaline > Hypersaline > Sediment...
AAGCCGAGGGACGATAAGACAGGCCATCAATTCTCTAATTCAAGAAGGCTATCTAACCAGAAAGCAAGGTCTAGGTACTTTTGTAGGCAAACCAAATAACATCTGGCCTGTAAGTAATTTCTATTGCAGTAAACAAACAGATAAAAGTCAAAAAATTAAATTGAAAAGAAAAATCCTAACAGATAAAATGGTTATGCCCAATGAAAGAATAAGAAAAATTATGAATTTGAAAGATAGCAAAGAAGTTTTTCAAATTGAAGGATTGCTGCTTAATTACAATTCACCCATCTCTTTCGAAATATTCTATTTATTGAAGGATTTTTTTCCAAATTTTAATTCAGAAGATCTATCAAATTTAGCTCCATATGAAGTCTTTATGATGAAATACCATCTACATATATCTGAAATTCATGAATCATTCTCTTTAAAAAAATTAGATAAAAAAATATCTGATAAATTGAGATTACCAAAAGGAGATTTTGCTTTATTAGTAAGTAGACTTTCCTGGTCAAGGGGTATCATTTTTGAATATCGGCAAAGCATCATCAAAACTGATAAATGTAATTATACAGTCAAATTAATATAAGCTATTAGTAATATTAGAAGGAGATCTGAATTTATGAAAAATATAATCTTGTTAACCATTGATACGTTAAGGAAAGATGTCTTGGGAATCTATCAGAATAAAGAAGATTTGACTTCTTTTTTAAATTCATTGGTCGATCATGCTCTCATCTTTACAAGGTTTCAATCCTCTGGACCTTATACTCAGGCCTCCTTCCCTGGAATATTGACTTCTTCTTATTATTTAGAATATGGAAAACCCAAAAAATTATCTCCCAAAAGAATGCTAATATCAGAAGTATTACAAAAGAATAATATTACAACAGCAGCCTTTCATTCCAATCCTTATCTCAGCGATTTTTTTGGCTGGAATCGAGGCTGGGATATATTCTATGATTCCATGCAGGATGAGGTCAGTGATCTCATCCCTTATGTCACCGGAGATCAGGTAAACCGCAAGGTACAGTCATGGTTAGAACAGTATGTTCAATCAGGTAACCAAAAGCATTTTTTCTTATGGACGCATTATATGGATGTACACGAACCCTATATACCAAAAAAAGAATACTTGCAAGCAGTTGACCCTTCAATCTCAATATCCGAGCAAGAAATGTTTGATTTGTTTAAAAATACATTATTGAAGCGCGATATTACCGATGCCAAAAAAGTCAATCTTCTCCGCAACCTTTACAGGGCAGGTGTACGGGAAACAGATGAATATGTAAAAGAATTATTTAAAATACTTAAAGAAAATAATGTATTAGAAAATAGCATTATTATTATTACCACAGATCATGGTGATGAATTTGCTGAACATCAAGGACTTTCTCATGATGGTAAATTTTATGCTGAATTAATTGATTCTCCCTGTTTGATTATTGATTTTGACAGAAAAAAGAAAGAAATATGCCAAAAATTGGTCAGTAATATTGACATTTCACCTACTATTTTACATTTATTTAATCTATCCCCGGAGGATAAATTTGAAGGCCAATCTCTATTACCAGTAGATCAATATCAGGAAAAGGGAGCTTTTGGTGAGGCAATTGGCAAAAAAGGTAACCATGAAAAACCAACAGATCTACCTGTCTATTATTATCGAAAAGATAATATGAAGATCATTTATTTCCAAGATGGTGAACGATGGGAAATCTATGATTTAGAAAAGGATCCTGAAGAAAAGAGTAATATCATTGATTCCCACCCAAGAGCAGATGAGTTAAAAGAAAAGCTGTTACCCCGGATCAATCGATGGGAAAACAGGCAATGAAATAATGCAAAAAAAGAAGGAGAAAAAAATGGACAAAGAGAAAAGAAACCAGGAATTGATTGACAAATCAAAAGAGGTGATCAAGAAAGCATTTGAGAAACATGACCCTTCTAAATGCGCCATTACCTGGACCGGAGGGAAGGATTCCACCAGCGATTTATGGATTATTCGACAGGTTTGTGTTGAAGAGAATATTCCTCTTCCCCAGGTTATTACCATTGATGAAGGGGATGCCTTCCCAGAGATAACTGATTTCTTGGTTACTATTTCCAAAAAATGGAATATTGATTTAAAATGGTTATGTAACTTTGATGTGCTGACTGCCTGTTTAAGCCATTTGGGTAATATTGTTCAGGTAAATCGTTTGAACAAGCGAAACCAGGAAGAGTTAAAACGCATTGATTTTAATGAAGACTCCTTTATTTTTGAAGCGGAATCCTTTGCCGGTAATCACTTGATGAAGACTGTGGTTCTAAATCAATTTATTGAAGAAAGTGGTATAAAACTCCTCTTTATGGCTCTACGCCGTGATGAGCAAGCTGCCAGAAAGGAAGATGAATATTTCACACACAAAGAGGGTGGGCATCTCATGCCCGAACATGATCGCGTTTCACCTATTTTGCACTTCACTGAAAGAGATATCTGGGATAATACCCACCTGCATAATCTTCCCTATTGCTCTCTCTACAGGATAGGTTATCGTTCTCTAGGTGCTAGAAGTAGTTCAAATCCCGGTGATATAGAAGTGCCTGCTTGGGAACAAGATCTGGAAAATGTACCGGAAAGAGCTGGAAGGAGACAAGATAAAGAAAAAGTAATGGATAGGTTGAGAAAGCTAGGTTATATGTAAAAAAGGAGATTCATTCTATGTATAATTCAGATTTTGAAAATTTATCTTTTGAAAGAAGGGAAGCAAAACCTCGAAATGCCGGCTTTACGGTATTAATTGATAGACATCTTGGTGTTAGTGCACAGAAGGACTTTCTTTATTCCTCAGGAGATTTTATTGATATTGCTAAAATTATGGTAGGCATTCCGGCCATTATTCCCAAAAATGTATTGAAGGAAAAAATAGATATTTATCACTCAAATAATATTTTAGCTTTCCCTGGAGGTCAATTTTTAGAATTAATGTTTTCTCAAAACCAAATTAAAAATTATTTTGAAGATATTGTTAATACAGGTTTTAAATTGGTAGAAGTATCCGATAATCGGATTGATATTTCACCTCAAGAAAAAAGTGATCTAATTAAAACAGCCATTGAAAAATACAACTTGAAGGTTCTTGGGGAGACTGGGAGTAAAAAAGTATCTTCAGATATTCATTTATTAATAAAAGATATACAAAACTGCTTAGATAGTGGAGCATGGAAAGTGATGTTTGAAGCAGCAGAACTTTTTGAAGGTGGTTTATTTAAGGAAGAAGTAGTAAAAGAGTTACAAAAAGAAATCAATCTTAATGATATTATTTTTGAATTACCCGGGCCCTGGATTTCTCATATCAAAATATCCGATATCTACTCACTCATGAGCTGGTTAATCCAGAATCTTGGTACAGATGTGAACATTGCTAATGTTTCTCCTGAGGATATTCTTTGCCTTGAAGCCGAAAGAGTTAATCTTGGTCCACATATGCGTTTTTAGAAAAGCATATTTTATTTTTTTTATTGTTTTGCATTTTTCAATTTAACAATATTTTTAATTAAGGGGGATTTTAAATACATGAGAATTGCCATTGCCCAGGTAAAACAGGAGAGCAATACCTTTAGTCCGGTTCATGGTACTTTGGAGGACTTTGAGCAGAATGGCTTGTTTTATGGCACGAATTTTTTAAATAAACTGAAGTCTAGAGGCGAAGTCGGCGGTTTTCTTGATATAATTGAACAAGAAAAACCAGATGCTGAACTTTTTCCTATTCTATATGCATTTGGTCATGCCAATGGTCGGTTAGAAGACAAGGTTCTCCGATTCTTTGAAGATAAATTAGTTGAAGGACTCAAGAAAGCCCCACCCATAGATGGCATTTTATTTGCCCTGCACGGAGCTGCCTGTGCTGAAGGGGTTGATGATATAGAAGGCTATCTACTGTCTGTCGTCAGAGGGGTCATTGGCAATAATATCCCCATCGTCGTCAGTTTGGATCATCATGCCAATATCACCAGGAAGATGGTACAATTAAGTAATCTAATGGTGGGTACTGAAACCCAACCACACAACCATAATGAGACCGGCAGACGGGCAGCGCAGCTCTTCTTCTCCCTTCTCAGAGGAGACTTTACACCTACTCTAGCCTGGGAAAAGATCCCCCTCATTGTCGGCTATCATGAAAGACTGGATACCGCCGAAGGGGAACCTATGAAGGAATGGTTTGACTTAGCCCGCAAACTGGAGAAAGTACCAGGTGTCATCTCCATCTCCAACTTCCCCATGCAGCCCTGGCTGGATATTGAGGAGGCTGGACTGGCTACCATCGTCTACACCGATAATGACTCCCAACTGGCCAAGGAACTGGTTGCCCAGTTAGCCAACAAAGCTTGGAGCTTGAGAGAGCGCTTCTGGAAGAGTACTCGCCTATCCCCCCAGGAGGCTGTCTCCTATGCTGTCAGTGCCCCGGAAAGACCTATTATCCTTTCTGATCCCTCAGATACTATAGGCGGAGCTCCTTGTGACAGTACTTGTATCCTTCAGGAGATGCTCAGGCAGAAGATCACCTGTTCAGCCCTGGTCCCCATTTATGATCCGGAGGTTTACCGCCAGGCAGCTACAGCCGGCTTAGGTAGTACCATTACCGTCAAGGTCGGAGGTAAATTCGGTTCCCAGTTTTATTCCCCTGTAGAGGTGACCGGGAAGGTAACCGGGATTACTGAAGGATTTGAAGTTGATTTGATGAAGGGGGGTAAAAAGATTGTAGGATCCTGGTCCTTCATGATCCAGAAAGGCACTGTTATCCTTGAGGCAGGTAGCATCAAGCTCCTTATCAGCGAAAGCCGTATTACCTCCGGAAGGCATCCCGGTATCTACCGCTTCTTTGGCATTGAACCGAATGAAGCTAAATTGATTGTTATGAAGACCGGTACCAATTTCAGAGACTATAACATGGTCAAGAAAATTATCAGAGTCGACTGCCCAGGTTATGCCCAGGGCGACCTGACTAAATTTGAATGGAAGCGGGCTCCCAGACCCATCTATCCCATGGATAAGGATACCATGGGTGGTTGGCATGCGAATCCTAAATTAAAATTAAACAACATGCAATAAAATATATTGAAAATAAAGAAGGAGGTTTTATATATCAAATGAGAATTGCTATTGCCTTAGTTAAACAAGAAAGTAATACCTTTAGTCCAGTTCATGCCACTTTAGAAGATTTTGAGCAAGAGGGCTTATACTATGACAAAAATTTTTTAGATAAATTTAAATCCAGGGGTGAAATTGGTGGGTTTCTTGATGTATTTGAAGAAGAGAAAATAGATGCAAAACTTTTACCTATTATACACGCATATACTCATGCCACCGGCCGGATAGAGACCAAGACTTTTCGCTTTATAGAAGAAAAACTAATTGCTGGATTAAAAAAAGCCCTGCCTTTGGATGCGATGTTTTTTGCTTTGCATGGTGCTGGCACTACTGAAGAAATAGATGACATGGATGGTTATCTCTTATCTGTTGTTAGAGATGTTATCGGTCAAGAGGTACCTATTGTTGCATGCTTAGACCATCATGCGAATATCACCCAAAAGATGATTCAATTAGCTGATATTATGGTCGGACATGAAACTCAACCGCATAAATTTTATGAGACCGGTAGGAAAGCAGCACAGTCATTCTTTTCCCTACTCAGAGGTGATTTTAAACCAGTAGTGGCTTGGGAAAAGATTCCTTTAATAGTTGGACATCTTGAAAGACTAGTGACCGCAGAAGGGGAACCCATGAAGGAGTGGTTTGACCTGGCTCGCGAGCTAGAGAAAGAACCGGGCGTCATCTCTATCTCCAATTTTCCCATGCAACCATGGCTGGATGTTGAAGAGGCTGGACTGGCAACCATTGTTTACACCGACAATAATCCCAGGCTAGCCATGGAATTAGCAGCGCAGCTGGCCAACAAAGCCTGGAGTCTACGGGAAAGGTTTTTAAAAGGCACCCGAGTCTCCCCTCAGGAGGCTGTTCAATATGCAGTTAAGGCTAAAGAAGGTCCCATTATTCTTTCTGATGCATCTGACTCGGCTGGTGCACCTTTTGATAACACCTGTATCTTAAAGGAAATGCTGCGACAGCAAATAAATTGTACAGCCCTGGTCCCCATCTATGACCCAGAGGTTTATCATCAGGCAACAAAGGCTGGACTGGGCAGTACAATTACCGTTAAAGTAGGAGGAAAATTCGGTGGGAAACTCTATCAACCGGTAGAAGTGACCGCAAAAGTGACCGGTATTACCGAAGGGTTTGAAGTTGATCTAACAAAAGGAGGAAAATTACTTGTAGATGGCTGGTCTTTTATGGTTCAGCGCGGTACTGTTATCCTGGAGGTAGGTAGCATTAAGATAATGGTTAGCGAAAGCCGTATACCTTCTGGAAGACATCCAGACATCTATCGCTACTTCGGTATTGAACCAGCTGAAGCCAAGATGATCGTATTAAGAACAGGTTGTAATTTTTATTACTATGATTCCATAAAAAAGGGAGTACTTAGAGTTGATTGTCCAGGTTACTCTCAGGCTGATCTATCTAAGTTTGAATGGAAGAGGGCTCCCAGACCTATTTATCCTATAGATAAGGATAAGATAGGTGATTGGCAGGCTAATCCAAAGCTAAAGCAGTAACAAAATAAACAACTTGAGGGAAATCTGTTAGCACGAAAGGTAGGTGATTTGACAGGTTAACATTAATTTAAATTTTATAAAAGATCTCATAAAAAATTGAAAGGAGAAATTTTCTAATGAAAAAAATAGTGAGTATTATTTTAGTAATGTCCTTGATGTATCTATTGGTTAGTACTGTTGCCTTTGCAGTTGATCAGGAAGAAACAGTAATTTTCTCACGCGCAGAGGAGGTTAATATCCTACATCCATTTAATGGAGCTTTGGGTACTGAAATCATGAAATTGCTGATGTATGACAGATTGATAGAATACAACTATGTGGATGATAAATATTATCCTGGATTAGCCGAAAGCTGGGAAGTCAGTGAAGATGAGTTATCAATCACTTTTCACCTCCGGGAAGGAATAAAGTTCCATAACGGACAACCCTTTACCTCAGAGGATGTTAAAGTAACCCTCGAGATATTAAGGGATAATCCTACATTAAGACGAGCCAGTGCATTAGGGCCTAATCAGATTGAGGAAGTAGAGATCTTGGATGACTACACCTGTGTGCTTCATATGAAAGAAGTTTATGCACCTTTATGGGAAACAATTGGGAATTTCATACACATAGTTCCTTCAGAAGCATATAAAGAGTTTGGGATCGAATTATTTGAGCATCCTATCGGCACCGGGCCTTATAAATTTGTCGAATTGCAGCCGGATATCAGTATGACGGTGGAAGCCAATAGGGATTACTGGAATGAACAGTATTTTCCTAGAGTAGATAAAATTATTTACAAACCAATTATGGAACCGGCAACACAACTTGCAGCATTGCTAATTGGAGAGTTGGATATTTTAGACATGGTTCATCCGGATCAGGCTCCAATTTTGGAAAAAAACACTGAAGTCATAGTTGAAAGAGATATTGTTACTGATGGATTTTATTACCAGTTTAATGTAAGAAACCCTGTTCTGAATGATGTCAGGGTGAGAACTGCTATTGATCTGGCTACAGACAGAGAAGGAGTAGTTGAGTTTATGAATGGTGGTGCACCTTTGTGGACTTGGTCAAAACCGGGTACGGTCGGTTATACACCTGATGTCAGATCCGACTATGATCCGGATAAAGCCCGGGAAATATTAGCAGAAACTGGCTACAGCGCAGAAGAACTGACCTTTATTTTAAAAATACCGGAAGGTTGGTTTGCCAAGTTGACAGAGGTTGCTGTACTTCTCCAGGGTATGATGGCTGAAGTTGGAATTACCTTTGATGTAGTGGTAATGGAAGGCGCTGTTTTTAGAGAACATAGGGCACAAGCCGATTATGATATCTTTATTACCGGTTGTGCATCAGGGGATATAGGAAGGAATGCCTATAGGAGAATTGTGACTGATGATGATAAAAGTGGCTATGTAAATGAAGAACTTAATGAGCTACTCACTGCCGCTGTTCATAGTTTAGACCTCGATAAACGTCAAAAGTTATATGAGCAAGCCTGGGAAATCATGATGGAAGAAAAGGCACCCCATCTGTTTTTCTATCAGATGGAGCAAATCTATGCTTATAGAGACCGTATTACCGGATTCCGGTTTGCACCTACCAAAATAATTAATCTCCGGACAATTGATACTATAGACAACCCAGGTCCGGTTCAATAAGAGAATAATACTTGCTTGAAATTTAGTTAATGCATAAGAAGGACAGCTAAGAAGAATAAATTCCAGCTGTCCTTCTTATGCAAAATATGTACGACTATTCGACTATCAGAGGTATTATTTTTTAATTGTACTTTTAGAAAATGATTACAGAAACAGAGGAGTAAAAAGGAAAATAATGGAAACCCTACTATTGAGTAAAACAGATATTGACAAAATAATAACGATGAAAGATGTGATTGATATAGTAGATAAAACTTTCAAAGGGTTTGGGAATGGGACGGTAATTAATCCTACAAAAGTTACTTTAGATCTCGGAGAGATTGCTGAATGGCCTCCCTATAAGGGATTTATGAACGCCATGCCAGCTTATGTTGGGTGGTTAGATTCTGCCGGCCTTAAATGGGCTGGTGGTTTCCTTGAAAATACAATCCATGGTTTGCCATATATTTCGGGAATGATTTTATTAATCAATCCAAGAAATGGACAGTTTAGAGCTGTAATGGAAGGCTCTCTGATTACAAGTTTGCGGACTGGTGCTCAGACAGCAGTAGCTTTAAAATATCTATTGTCCGCAGCTAATAAAAATATAAAAATAGGCTTATACGGAGCTGGGTTACAAGCCTATTATCAAATTAAGGCAATATCTGAAATCTTTAATATTTGTGAATTAAAAATATATGATATAAAAAGTTCAGCATCTGAAAAACTTGCAGAAAAAGTTAAGAATTTTATTAATGGAAATATTGTCATTGTCAATTCACCTAAGGATGGAGCAAACATGGATGTAGTCATTTGTGTTACAACATCCAAAGATAAATTCATAAAATTATCATGGTTGAATCCTGGCACGATATTTTTTCCTTTAGGGTCATACCAGGAATGCGAAGATAATGTAGTACTCAATATTGAAAGAATTATCGTTGACCATGTTGGCCAAAGTTTACATCGAGGTGCATTAAGGGAGCTCAGTGAAAAAGGAATGATAAATAAAAATAATATACATGCAACAATAGGAGAAGTTGCAGTCGGCAATAAAAAGGGACGTTGCTCGAAGAAAGATAGAATTCTTTGCCATATCGTAGGTACCGGTGCGATGGATGTATCAGTAGCTACAGTGGTATATAATCGTGCTATTGAAAAGAATCTGGGTAGCAACTTTTGTTTTGTTTAATAAATCTCCTTGTAAAGTTATTGCTAAAACTACCAAGTAAAATATATAAGTTCAGGAGGAAAAAATGAATTTAGCACTAACAAGAAAAAAAGGAATTATCTATCATAATGCTTTAAAATCAGATAATGGCTATACATTAATTTGCCCAAAGTACTCCAAAGATATGTGGTTAATTGATATCAAAGGGAATGTTGTTAACCGCTGGCGGATGCCCTATTTACCAGCAGGGCATGGAATATTGCTGCCCAATGGAAATTTTTTCTATGGAGGACAACTTAAAACACATGAAGAAGTAGGTCTCCCTCCGGAGTTTTCAGCATTGGGTGGAATATTAATGGAAGTAGATTGGAATGGAAAAATTATTTGGCAGTTAGAGGTTCCCTATCAACATCATGATTTTCAGGTTACAAAAGAAGATCATATTTTTTATTCTGCTCACTCTATAGAATCAATTTTAGATAATTCTAGGGCTAAAAAACTCAAGGGTGGCATACCCGGTACAGAATTTAACGGTAAAGTGTGGGGTGATACACTCTATGAGATAAATCGGGCTGGAAAAATATTATGGAAATGGCTTGCCCATGAACACTTGGATTTGGAAATAGATGATATTTGTCCTTTAGAGACGAGGGCCAAATGGCCGCTTATCAATTCAATATGGGTATGTAAAGACGGTAATATTTTAATAAGTCTTCGCGTATCGAGCGAAATAGTCAAAATAGAATATAAGACCGGCAAAGTGCTTGGCAGATATGGAAAAGGTAAAATATTTCACCAACATGATGCTCGTGAATTAGATAATGGGAATATACTCGTCTTTGATAACGGAAACCATAGATTTGGCTATGGTCCAAGCTATTCCCGGGTTGTTGAAATTAATCCTTTAGTAGATGAAATTGTTTGGGAATATAAGGGGAATCCACCATCGGATTTCTACTCTGCAGTAGCTGGTGGAAGCGAAAGGTTAGCTAATGGAAATACGGTAATTTGTGAATCACAAACTGGTAATATTTTTGAAATTACCAAAGACAAGGAGTTAGTATGGGAATACA
>Ga0180433_10011434_pt1 | contig 10523 bp, 11 predicted proteins | sample SS_ome_8_FD_132980 | JGI IMG/M metagenome (GOLD analysis project Ga0180433, IMG submission 132980) | Hypersaline lake sediment archaeal communities from the Salton Sea, California, USA - SS_1_D_1 metaG | ecosystem: Environmental > Aquatic > Non-marine Saline and Alkaline > Hypersaline >...
GGTAGAAAGAAGAAAAATAAGGCTGAAAATGAGCCTAACGAATCTAATGGAATTTAAAAAGGAGGTTCTTGAATCCATCCTGCCCGTTTTGGCCGAATTGGATGGTGATATCAAAATCGCTTCGATGGATATTACGGATACTCGCCTTTATTTGAAATGCGTTTTTCCAAAGATCAGGGAAGAAATCAAAAAGGGCGATATTGTCGAGGGTGGAATCGTTATTTCAAATTCAGAAGTCGGGCTTGGATCCATATCAGCTATGCAATTGATTCATAGACTTGTCTGTACCAATGGTTTGATCGCGAATGATTATGGTATGAAAAAATTTCATATTGGCCGGGCAAATGGGGAAGGTCAAAACGCGAGGGAATTTTTCAAGGATGATACCTTACTTGCGGATGATCAAGCATTCCTTTTAAAATTGCGTGATACTGTCCGGGCCGCCATCGATGGCGTGAAATTCAAAATGATCGTTGATAAGATGCGCGATACGACCGAAAGAAAAATAGACGGGGATCCGGTCAAATCGGTCGAAGTGGTTCAAAAGAAATACGGTATGACTGAGCCTGAAAAGGTCGGTGTTTTAACGCATTTGATTCAAGGTGGGGATTTATCCCAATACGGTATTTTAAACGCGATAACGCGGACCTCACAAGATCTGCCATCATATGATAGGGCGACTGAGTTCGAAAAAATTGGCGGAAAAATTATTGAATTGAAAAAAAACGAGTGGAAAGAAATCAGTCAGGCGGCATAATCGAAACCCCCTGATAGGCGCAACTTGTCAGGGGGCTTCATATCCCGTTTTAACGGGGCTTAATTTGGAGAATAGGAAGATAGCAAGGTGAATAAAAAAAATCAATTTCAATTTGATTACGGGCATCCATGTTGTAATTTGGGATATCCGCCGCCGCGTGAAATCCAACCAAGGGTTTTTGAAAATCTTGATAGTGAATCTGATTTAAGGATGGCCCTTGATATTGGGAAGAAACGAAAAATAACGGTTGCGGTTGTTCAAAAAGGATTGAAGCAAGCTGAATCGTCACTCCGGAATAGTATCAAACGTTATAACGATATTCGTAAACGCGGAGATGCGGCAATGTCATCCTATGATTTGTCGATGGGATATACAGCGCGGCGGAGTGGATTGCCTTTGACATACAATCATGTTGGATATTATAAAGGTCAAGTAAGGTTGCTTAATTATTGGATTAAAAAATTATCACCGAATGTTGAAGCGGTTTCGCCGCCTCAGCAGTTGGAAATGTTTTAAAAGGGGGGCTATGTTTTTAATTCATTGGGGATGGTGTCTACCACAGGCTTTATGCGGGCTTGCTTGGTATTTTTTCATTTTATTGACGGGTGGGGTTGGCGATTTTATTAAGTTTAAAAAAACGAATGCTACAGCGTATAAGAACAGGAAGGATGGCGTTTCATTGGGGCATTTTATTTTTTATCCATCCGGTAAAAGTCAAATGTTAAAACATGAGTATGGGCATTACCGGCAATCGTTGATGTTGGGCCCTATGTATTTAATCGTGATTGGGATTCCATCTTTTATTTGGTCTATATATTATCGAATCACAAAACCAAATTGTTCTTATTATTCATTTTATACCGAAAGATGGGCCGATAAATTAGCAGGAATAAACAGAGGGGGGAAATAAGATTATGCCAAGAGGCGGCGCACGATACGATAAAAACGGGAATCTTTTGACAGGGCGGCCGAAAATGGAACCGGAGGATAAAAGAAAACCCTATAGTACGCGGTTACATCCTGATATTATCGATTATTTAAGGGGTCAAGATAACGCGGCTCAAACGATTGAAAAAGCTGTTCGGTTGTGGATGGATGTAAAAGACGAATAAACGCGACATTTAGCGGAGAATCGTTTTTTTATGTAAAAAAGGGTCAAGAGGGTGGGCAATTAATTTTGTCCGCCCTTTTTTTATGCTGTGGAATCTCAGATATCATTAAAAGCCGTTTTGTGCATTTTATTTGCAATAACGTAAAATATGGCTTATATTTGTGTCAAAAGGGTGCATTTTAGGGCGTTTTTCTGCAAATCATGTAATTTATGTATACTATTAAAAATGGGCGATATCATACCAGCAAAAAAAAGAACGACATTGGCCGAGTGCGAAATCGCGCTTGAAAAGGCGGGCGGGTTTATTTCAAGGGCCGCCAAGATGTTGAACATCACTACAGGCGCGTTATCACGTAGGATAAAAAGATCTAAAAAATTGCAAGAATTAAAGGCCGAGATTGATGAACGATATCTTGACCTGGCCGAATCCAAATTAATCAATAAGATAAACAAAGAGGATTTAGGCGCGATCTGTTTTTATTTAAAGTGCCGTGGGAAAGAACGCGGATACATTGAGAAACAGATTATTGATTTGAATAGCAAGGTTACTCCTAAAAAGATCAAAGAACTATCAGAACAAGAGGCGGCTGAATTATATCGGGATTTCATGAAACAAAATACTGATGAATGATCCAACGAAAAAAGCGAAAGCAGTTTTACATTCCAGATTGTTAATGCTTGATAAGTTGAGAAATTCAGAAAAGCATCTTGCCGCGTTATTAAAATATTATAAATATAATCCATCCGATTTTGTAAATGATTGGATGGTGACATATGACCCGCGAAACATAGAAACGCCATACCTTCCTTTCGTTTTATTTCCAAAGCAGCAAGAGCTAATATCATGGATTCAAGAACGGGTATCAACAAAGACGGGTGGAATCGTTGAAAAGACAAGGGATTTCGGCGCATCCTATGTTTGTATGGCATACTCAATTCATGCCTTGATCTTTCAACCTGGTGTCAAGATAGCGTTTGGATCCAGAAAAGAGAAGCTCGTTGATGAATTGGGCAACCCTGATTCATTATTTGAAAAAGCGCGTATCATTCTTGATTACCTTCCTAATGAGTTTATTCCGGACAATCTAAAAATATCATTCCTAAAAATAGTCAATGAGGATAATGGTGCCGCGATTACGGGTGAAGCGGGCGATAATATAGGCCGTGGCGGACGAAACTCCATTTACTTTGTAGATGAATCCGCCTTTCTTGAAAGACCAGATAAGGTCGAAGCTGCACTTTCCATGAACTCGGATGTAAGGATTGACGTATCTACATTTAACGGTGTCGGAAATCCGTTTTATAAAAAATGGGCATCGAAAAAGCATCCGATTTTTATTTGTGATTGGAGGGATGACCCCCGGAAAAATCAAGAGTGGTATGATAAGCAGGTTGAAATATTCGAGCCGTGGATTGTTGCCCAAGAAATTGATAGGGATCCATATGCATCAATTGAAGGGTTATGCATCCCGGCAAAGTATGTAAAGGCGGCGATTGATTTCCCATTGAAAGCTGAGGGTGAAAAAATTGCCGGGTTCGATATCGCGGATGAAGGTAAGGACGCCAATGCATTATGTTTGCGTCATGGCCCGGTTGTTTTAAAAGTCGATACTTGGAAAAAGGGCACTACTACCGAATCAAGTCGGAATGTTTGGGGAATCTGTAAAGATAAAAATTATGATAGGTGCCATTACGAATCAAATGGTGTTGGCGCCGGCGTCAAGGGTGAGATGAAATCGATTAAGGAATTGGATAAATCAGATTTCAAAATGCGGGTTGTGGGGATCAATCCCGGTTCAACCGATCTTCCCGGATTTTGGGCCCCAGGCAAATTGAACCGTGATATGTTTTTAAATATCCGGGTCAAGTTATGGTGGACCCTAAGGCGAAAATTCAAGCGGACTTATCAACGGAAATATGGCATAAAGAATTGGCCGGACGAAAAATGCATTTCAATTCCGAATGATAACCAATTGATTTTGGAGTTATCGCAGCCTTTGATCGAACGGAACGAAGCGGGAAAGCTTCAGCTCGAATCAAAAAAGAAGATGAAAAAACGCGGCATTAAATCCGGTAACAAGGCCGACAGTCTTATGCTGACGGAATATAAGCCGAGAGTCGTTTACGTTTCATAGAGTGCCCTAATCGCTAACCCAAATTCGCGGGGAAAATTTAACCTTGAAAATATTGAAAAAATCAATGATAATGATAAAAAAAATCTATTTTGGAATTTGTCAACTTTTATATTTATTTTATTTATCATTCATCAATATCGTTCTGGCCTATTTAGTTTTTTTAATCGAATGGGCTTTAAATTGGCCGGGGTTAAAAAATGTTATCTAAATTTTTTGGCAAGATCTTTCGAAGAAATTACGCAATATCTCAAGTCCATAACATCAAAACAAAGACACCCGTTTTTAATGATTGGTCGCTAACCAAAGCGGTTCAGGAAGGTTATAAAGCAAACGTTTGGGTATATCGGGCAGTAAGCTTGATTGTTAGGAACGTTTCGCACATACCTTGGATGGTAAAAAAAGATTCAGTCTACCTTCCGGACCATCATTTATCAAAATTGTTTTCTTACCCTAATCCTTCCGTTTCTAAGAATGATATTTGGGAATTGTTCCATTCATGGCTTCAATTGGCGGGTAATTCATATGCATATAAAGTCAAGGTAAATGGGCAAACTCAGGAATTATGGCCCTTGTCGCCCGATAGGGTTTTACCTGAAAAGTCGCCGGACCTTACCGAATGGTTGGCGGGTTATGTTCTGGATAAGGATAATAAGAAGACAAAAAAGGAATTTAAACCGGAAGAAATTTTACACTTAAAGTTTTTCAACCCTGCTAACCCATTACTTGGAATCGGGCCTTTACAGGCGGCGGCAAAGGTCGTTGATGTCGATAACGATCAAACCAATTGGAATAAATCGACTATGCAGAATCGCGGTGTTATTGATGGAGTTTTTACTTTCGAGCGCGAGTTCGAATCTATCGAGGATTCTGATGCCGTAGCGGAAAACCTAAATAAAAAATATGGAGGTTCATCCAATGCCCGGAAGATCGCGGTTTTGGGTGGAAATGCGAAATATCATCGAACGGCGATGACCCCACAAGAATCTGATTTTTCCAATGCCCGAAAAGACAACCGGGACGAAATATTTTTAGCATTTGGAGTTCCACCACAATTGGGTGGTAGTCAGGAATCATCGACATATAATAATTATGAAGTGAGTATTTTAATTTTTTGGTTTTCAACATTGATTCCGATTTTAGACGATATCAAATCAGAAATTAATTTTGATTTTGAGGCCGAACTCGGACCTGGTGAAGAAATATGTTTCGACCTTTCCGGCGTCAAAGCGATTCGAAAAGCTATGTTAGATCAGGCGGCAACCGCTGAAAAATTATTCGGTATGGGTGTACCTTTCGAACAAGTCAACCGGATATTCGAATTTAACGTTGAAGAATTCGAGGGATGGGAAACGTCCTACATCCGACAGGCTGACACGGCAGAATCAAAAGAGGATCCGGTTCAGAGTACGGTTCAGAAAAAATCGGCTCAATTTAAATTGGTTGAAACGCGGGCGGATGATCTTGAAACTCAGATTGAAAAGCAATCGGTTAAAAATCAATCGGTGTTTTATGAGTTGCTGCAGGAGTGGGAAAAGATAATTTTTGATGCGATTGATAAAAATGAGGGGCAGGATGTTGAAAAGAAATTAGATGAAACCAAATCAGATTGGTTTATTGGCATCGAAACGGTTTTCATGGAATCCGGTTTGAAGTTCGGTATGCAAATTATAGAAGATCAACAAAGAACGGCTGAGGACGTTTTATCTAACACCCTTGAACAGTATCTTGACGAGGAAAATTATATACTCACCCAATACAGTTTTATCGCGCAATCAACCGTTGACGCGGTTTTAAGTCATGTTGTGGAAGGGCTTGCAGAGGGATATTCAACGGCACAACTACAGCAATCAATATACGATTCCGGTGTTTTTTCTGAGATGCGGGCTTTACGGTTGGCGCGGACGATCACCGGTAATGCGGCGAACCTTGGACAATTGAACGGTGCGAAACTTACTGGCGCTACTCATAAAACGTGGATAACGGCATCTTTCGGTGTCAGGGATTCGCACGAAAAAATGGATAATGTAAAAGTCGAAATCAATGATTTCTTTAAGGTTGGCGGAGAGTTGGCAAGATATCCCCTTGACAATCGGTTGACCCCTGCGGAGCGGGTTAATTGTAGATGCACTCTAACATATAGTATCGAATAACAGTAAATTATATAAGGAGATCTTAATAAAATGAGCAAACTAAAAGATGTCATCGAAAAAAGAGAGGGGATAGAGGTCAGGGTCGAGGGGGATGATTCACAAGGGATCGTTCGTGCATATCTGACGAAATGGGGCACGGTTGACAGCTACAATACTACGTTTATCCGGGGCGCTTTCAAAAAAACGTTTGAACAGCGTTTTAAAAAGATTCGCGTCTTATGGAATCACGACCCTTTAGCCGGCAAACTTTTAAGGGCGGGTGAAGATGACATAGGACCGTGGGTGGAAGTCCAGTTAAACCTTGAAACAAGAGCGGGTTCGGAGGCTTTTGCACATATCAAAGCGGGCGATATAAATTGTTTTTCATTCGGTTTTAATCGGTTACAGTCGCGAGAAGGTGCGAATGGAATTACCGAAATTACCGAAGTTCGTTGCGTTGAGGTTTCTCCAGTCGTTTTTGAGGCGAATTCTGATGCCGAGATTGTTGAAATACGGGCAGAAGATTTCAACGAAACTCTTGATATCCAGAAATTAAGGGGGGAGGGTTGGCGGTTATTTGATGCGCTTGCAAACACGATTGATGATATAATGTGGAACGAGAACACGAATGATGAAACGCTTTCAAAGGTTGATACGGCAATTGCCGATTTCCATATGTCTTATATACAATGGCTTAATGATTATGTTGTACAGTTTCGTGATAATAAAGATGCTATGGACGAATTGAGAAAAACAAAAGATCCATTGAAAAATGAATTGAGAAAAATGGATCCTGACGAAATTTTAAAAAGCACTCCATTAACTCAAGATGAATTGGATATCTTGACACGTGGGGGCTTGTTGCCTTTTGAATCCCGAAAGAAATTGTCGGACTTGCCGGACGCACTCCGCGAGGCCCATCAATCCAAAAGGTGCGAAGCGGTTTTCACCCTTTGCAACGAATTAAGGGAATCAGGGTTGAGCGAGTTGGAAACAAAAAGGGTTGAATCATTGTTAGGTTTAAGTAAACGCCAGTCCGGTGAAGAATTTAAGCGGTTGGCAGAGGCGATTGATTCATTAAACTTTTAGATTCCATCATTCTTTTAATTTTAACCGATAATTGGAGGATTTAAAAATGCCTGAAAAACAAGATTTGGATTTGGTAATTGATAAAATAAACACCAAATTTGAAGAATTCAAACGGACGAATGATAAGGCCGAACAAGAAAGAGAAACCCGGAACGGTGAAGCACTTGCGGAAACATCCGAGAAACTCGATAAAATCAATGCAGATATCACCGAACTCCGTAAAGAACAGAATCAACTCGAAAAACGTTTGAACCGTCCGAAAGTCAAGAACGATATCGAGATCACCCCGGAAATTGAATTGCATAAACGTGCATATGAAAAATACATCCGTTTCGGAGTCGGTGAAACCGGATCTTCCCAATTCACTGACGATGAAAAAAGAGCACTTGCCGGCACATCCGATACTGACGGTCAATTTTTGGTACCGATCGATTTTGAAAATGAGTTGATCATGAACGCTTATGATATGGCGGCTATTCGTCCATTATGTCAGGTTGGGACCACATCCCGCGATGTCGTTCAGTTGGGCGCGTTGAGTAAACCCACTGTCGCATGGGGAAAAAGAGCGATTGCGGTATCACAGCAAACTCTTGACGCGGGCGGCATGCAGGTTCGGATTAGAAACCTTAGAGCCCTTACCCTTATTTCAAACGATACCCTTGACGATGCCGATGCAGATATCATGGGCGAAATTCGAGACGCTTTCGAAATGGCGGTTGCCGAGGCCGAGGACGATGCCTTTATCGCGGGCACTGATGAAGATTCACCCCCTGGCATTATGGCAAATTCGGTTGTTCTGGCTCGAAATGTTGTTACCGGTGTTGCTGATGCGATTGCGGACGCTACGAATAACGGCATGGATGCGGTACAGCGGATGTATTATGGCGTCAAAGCGACTTATCGCCGTAATGGAACCTTTGCGTTTAATTCAGCGACAGAGGCGCTTTTCAGGGCATTGAAAAACGGTGAAGGTGATTACCTTTGGGAGCCGTCAAGTCAAGCGGGAACCCCGGTTTCTTTAATGGGTCGTCCGGTTGTTAACCCGGAAGGTATGGCGGATGTAGCGGCCAATTCTTACCCGGCTGTTTTCGGTGATTTCAGAAGTGGTTACAAAATCAGGGATCGTGCCGGATTGGTTCTTACTCGTTTAATAGAACGATATGCCGAATACGATCAAACCGGAATTATGTTGAAAAAACGGACTGGTGGTCAAGTGACCTTGCCGGAGGCCTTCTGCCCGTTAAAAGTTTCCACCTAATTTTATTTGGTGGTGAATGTTAAGGGCGTTGGAAAACATTAACCTAGAATTTAAAGAGGATATTATGAGACATAAATTTATGGGTTATTCGGTCATGGTGCTTCTGATTGTTTTGACCTCCCAATTTATTGGGGCGGCGGAATATAATCGACCGAGTGTAAAAACCCAAAAGCTGTACTTGAATAATGTTGAAGTGACCGCGACCGCTGCGGAATTGAATAAAACAGACGGGCTTGATTCGGGGGATATTGTCACAACGACCAGCACAAGCACCATGACAAATAAAACCTTAACCAGTCCGGCAATCAATACGGGCACATTGACATCCCCTGTAATAAATACGGCAGTATCAGGAACGGCGGTTCTTGACGAAGATACGATGGCAAGCAATTCCGCGACCCAATTGGCAACACAGCAATCAATCAAGGCTTATGTTGATAGCGGTAAAAACCTTTTAGTTCAGGGTGAGATTACAGATGTTAGTTCTGCAGCGAGTTCTTGGGCGGTTTCTCCGGTTGCCGGGGATCTTGTCGGCGCATACGTTGTGATTGACGGAGCGATAACGGTTGCAGATGCCTCTATCACCTTTGAGATTGGGGGTGTTGCCGCGACCGGCACATTGACGGTTGCCTATTCCGGTTCGGCGGCGGGTAGTGCTTTTAGTCAGACGATTTCGGGAACCAATACCGTTACAGCGGGACAGGCAATCGAAATTATCACCGATGGTGGTAGCACTGATGCCGCAAAAGGAACCGTGGTTCTTGTTATTCAAGGCGTGCCATCCACTCCATTGAGATATATTCAAGGTGAGATCGCTGATATAAGCACCGGGGCGAGTTCTTGGACTGTTTCCCCTATTGCCGGAACGATTACGAATATATGGACGGTGATTGATGGTGCAATCATAACCGTTGATGCGGGGATCACATTTGAGCTTGGTGGAACTGCAATTACGGGCGGTGATATCACTATTGCCTTTTCCGGTTCGGCGGCGGGTGTCGTTGATACGGCGGCCCCAACAGCGTTGAACACGGTTACAGCGGGACAAGCTATCGAAATTATCACGGATGGCGCGAGTACAAACGCGGTTAAAGCAGAGGTTTTGATAGAAATCACCCCATAATTTTTTAAAATGTGATGATTGAATTAAAATTTTGAATGATTTTTTTAACATAAAATGGAGGTCATAAAATGGATTATGATATTGGAAGTAATTTCACAATAAGTGAGGGGCTTTCCGCGTTATCAAGAACGGCGGATACCTACTACACCGCTGCGATTGATCATAAGGGCGGCGTCAAAGGTGCGTATTTTTTGAGCGTTGGGACGTTTGCAACATCTTGCGTGGCGACACTTCAACATTCTTCTGATAATGGCGTTGCCGATTCATTTGTTGATGAAGCAGATACCACTTATAAAAATACCGTTTCTGTTACACTCACAACCGCAGGATCCGGCCAAATCAACGTGCCGAATCCGAGAGAACGCTATACCCGTGTAAAATTGGTTGTTGGCGGAACAACGGTTGCCGGTGTTACGAATATGAAAGGGCCGTTGGATGTGGTTTATCCACAATCCTAATTAATTAACTTTTGACTTGATATGGATATTTCCCCTGCCGTTGATCTGGCAGGGGAAAATAAAAGAGCGAGGGAAATAATAAATGCAATTGAAAATGATTAAAACGGCAAAAGGTTCACCCGATGGATTGAAGGTTGTCGAATACAAAAAGGGTGAGACATACGAAATACCGGAAGAATTGGCCAAGGTATTTTTAGAACAAATGAAGGTCGCAGTTTTTGAAATCGAAACCCCGGAGGATCCGCAGGAAGAAATAGAAACCCCGGAGGACCCAAAACCGGAAGTCAAAACCCCGGAAAAAAAGACGACCAAGAAAAAAGGGGCCCCAAAAAGGGCACCAAAAAGGGCGGCGAAAAAGGATAAATAATCATGGCATGGGAACTGTGCACGTTTGATCAATTGAAAGCAATTTTAGGTTTAACGAAATCCGCATTAACCGATTATCCCGATTTGGCCATCATTA
>Ga0180433_10011436_pt1 | contig 10522 bp, 9 predicted proteins | sample SS_ome_8_FD_132980 | JGI IMG/M metagenome (GOLD analysis project Ga0180433, IMG submission 132980) | Hypersaline lake sediment archaeal communities from the Salton Sea, California, USA - SS_1_D_1 metaG | ecosystem: Environmental > Aquatic > Non-marine Saline and Alkaline > Hypersaline > Sediment...
CCCTTCGTTCCATCGCTACACATTCCAAATAACGACGTCATTGCGATCCCGACTTGTCGGGAGAAGCAATCTCATCAATCTCCTCAATCTCGTATCAATCTTCTTCAATCCACATGCCGGGAATGGCAGTAAACAAATTTCGTGCACAGGCCAACAGGGACAGTACCTAACGATGGAATGTGTGTTGGCAGGGTGCTGTCCCGTCTATTTGCATGGCAGCAACCAGATTCCATGTAGTGTTTTTGCTTTTCAAACATAGGGGCTTTAGAATTACTAACTTGCTAAAGGTGGCTGTCCCCTTATTATTATAAAATAATATTTGCACAGTGCAAATAAATGTTTCCAAAATAGAAACATTTATTGTATATTTGCGTTAAATATTATGAAAGTACGCCTAATCATACAAGATTCAATTGATAGTTACGCAAAAAATAATGCTAATAGCAGATCAGCATTTGAAAATTGGTGTACTACTGTAAAAGGAGCCAGATGGAATAATATTAACGATATCAAAGAAACATTTAATACTGCTGATCCGCTAGGTAATAACTCTGATAGAATTGTGTTTGATGTAGGCGGTAATAATTATAGAATGATATGCAAATATCATTTTGGTAAAGATTATGTTCATTTATTTATAAAGTGGATCGGAACTCATGCTGAATATGATAAATTATGTAAAAAGAATTTACAGTATTCTGTAGATGATTTTGATTAAAATTTATAGTTGAATAATTAATGTAGTATTAAACGGTGTATAAGTTATGGATAATATTAGGTATAAGGTAATTAAAAGTAAAAAGCAATATTATGAATATTGCAAAATACTGGAAAAACTATTATTTAAAGATGAAGTAAAATATAAAGACGATATCGAACTTCTTTATTTACTTATTGAAAAATGGGATAATGATAATAGTATATTAAAAGAAAAGGATCCTATCGAAGTACTTCGTTATCTTATGGAAGAAAATAATCTAAAGAGAAAAGATCTTGAAAAAATACTAGGTAATAATAGAGGTACAATTTCAAAGATCCTTAATTATCATTTAGGCCTGTCAAAAGAAAACATTAGAAAGTTAGCAGATCATTTCAAGGTTTCCCAGGAATTGTTTAATCGTCCTTATCAACTAAAAAATAAAGCTAATTGGAAATTGAAATATTCAAAAGTAATGAATACTAAAAAGGATATGAGTGATTTAGCTCCGGCTGCCGGGTAATAAGTAGAATCATGGCTACTTGCCAGTTAGTACTAAGGACCATCCGGTATTATTACACGAGCTGTTCGAGGCATAATTTCTCATTTCCTGTTTACATTCTCATATTTGCATGGCAGCAACCAGATTCCATGTAGTTTTTTTGCTTTTCAAACATAGGGGCTAATTATGGTTTTCTTTTTATTCGGAAGCTGTCCCTAATTATTTTATCAACATAAATACGTGGTTTACCGGATACTTCTTTATATAATTCACCGATATGGTCTATTTCTATCACGTCTCCATAAAAGTCAATCCAATTGATAGCATAATGATTAATCCTGCCTGACTTTAATGGCACTTTATATTTAAAATAAGCCATATTATTAAAGTCATTAAAATATTTTTTGTCATACAAGCATTTTTCAAATGAACTGTGCAGAATTGCACCATACATATTTAATTGGTCCTGTAACTCATACGCATCTATCAATGGCTGTCCAAATATTATTGATCTGTTTTTGGGAACTGTCAGTTCACCGAAAGCAAGAGCGCCTTTAACAGGTATAGGTATTTTATTTGTTAATGCACTAAGAATAAATATTACAGATGATTCAAGTATTGCACCTGCCGATTCCAATGAATCATCTTTGCTAACAAATATTATAGTATCGGAAAAAGATGTTGATAATACTAATGACTTATTATAATAGAAAAATTCTCCTGCTGACCCGCTTCCGCTGCTATCACCGGAATCATCTTCTGAATGAATATCTTCAATAATTTTCGACATTTCTGTAAGGTTCATCAGTTTTGATAATACTGCATAATGGGGATTTCGAAAAACCATATCCTTAAATCCCATAATATCGAAAAATGCAATGAACCTGTTAGTCGTTTGTTCCCACTTCTGCTTTTTCTTACCCATAGATCATTTTATATTTATAAATGTAAAAAATAATTTTATTTATTTAATTCTATTGAAAATTCATTTTCTGCAATTTCAATTCCATTTTCAATAGCTATTTTTCCCTTAGTTCTATATTCGATTTCAAAATTATGAGCTTTTGCAACAATATCAGCTAAATAAAGCCCAATTCCTGCTCCTTTTGAAGAAAACTTTTGAGCATTTGGATCTTTAAAACCTTTATCAAATATTCTTAATTTATTTTCTTCTTTTACTATAGGACCAAATGATGTAACATATATTTTTACTGAATCTTTACTTTGTTTTAAATAAATATCAACAGTACCATCTTTAACAGAATATTTAATTGAATTCTCAATTAACAAAAAAGGTAGTGTCATAAAAGAATCATAAACATGAGGCTCAAAGGTTATATATTTATCACTATGAAGGTTAAGCCTAACATTTTTCCTATTAGCTGTTTCTCTAAAAAGTCTGCATACTTTATCAAAAATTTTATATGGAGAGCATTTTGTTACTTGTCCAAATTTTGCAGACTCAGGATTACTAATTAAAGGCATTATCTTTAATCGATTATCTAATAAATCTATTGAATGGTACAGAGTTTTCAAATTATATTCAGAGTTCTCAACCTTTTCTTCAAATGTTACACCTTGAGATTTATTAATCAAAGATTCTACAGACCTTAATATTAAAGAAATTGTTGGAACAATATCATGTAATAAATCATAATTGTCTTTCACCTTTCGATCTTTATAATCAATTATGCTATTAATAAGGTTATTAATTTTTTTCTCCCAATTTTCAATTTCCTTTAATTCAATTATTGATTCGTCAAATTGCTTCTTCTTTTTCCTTGGGAGTTTTTGTTGATATTCTTTAATCACAATACCAAAAACTATTATTTTTTCAATTAAATCTAAATAATAAATATTGAATCCTTTTGGACAATTTGAAATTTTAGATGTGATTAAGTTTTTACTATAACAACTATATTTACATTTTTTACATTGTGAAGGAATTAGTTTCAAACAGCCATCATATGCTTGACCTTTTGAATCAAAATATGGATAAGGAATAACATTTTTTAAATTTTCAAATACTCTATTCATATTATACTGCAGTATATCCTACAATAACCAAGAACTTTTGAATCAGTAAAACTACTCTTGAGCTTATTTCAATCCCTTTAAGTATTTTATCTCCAATTAATTTGTAATCAACATTTCTTTGATTTTTTATTGCTCCAATTAATTCTTTTTCAACCTTTCTTATTTGTTTTGTTTTCACTCCCTCTTTAATTAAGTATCTACATAAAGCATCCCAAAAATAAATTAATGTTATTTTCTGATCTATTATTCTGTCAATTAAGTTTTTAGCTTTAATAAAATCAACAGGTTTGCTTAACGTATCATCAGCCTTTTTAAAAAAATGTGTTTTTTCAATATCAAATTCTTGCCCAGAAAAAGCAACAACAATCTGTGCTGGGTTAACCTGTTTTATTCTTTCAAGAATGCCTATCCCATCATTTGATGAAATAGATGGAGTAGCAATATCATTTATATCTAGAATAATAATATCATAATGATTTTTCTCTAATCTTTCAAGGTTCCTGTCATCAACTTTATCCCACCATTCAATTGTATAACCGTTTGCACTTAGAAGTTGTGTTGGAAAGCTGGCTTCATCATCATCAATAACTACTATTTTAATTCTTTTTCGAATCTCATCTGGATTATGAGGAATTCTAAAGTCTTTTATCGATTCCTTATTAAATATTTTCATACTAGTAATATAAAGCCTAAATGATCATGTACCAATTATCCAATGACTATTCCCACACTTCGCATCACGTTTCACGCATAACTCCTGTATATCAGGTCTCTGCTATGCAAACAAACCCCCTCCGCCCTTCGGGCACCTCCCCCGAGGGAGGATTATCACTGCATCTATCCGGGTACGTATAAGGTTATCGCAATAATATTGTTGTCATGTAAAATTCCGCCTGCCTGCCGGTTTACCTGCCGAAAGGCATGGCAAGGCAGGCATCCCGCCCCATTTGTGGAATCCGCTACCGCACAATCGGTATTTCAATATATAGTATCACATAAACACCCGGCATAAAAATTAAGAATAAAGCATTAAATATTAACCACCCTATATAATATAAAAACTTCTTGCTTTGCATTATCAGGTAATGGTAAGATATATAAAATCTTTTTACTAACTTAGCATACCTTTCAATTCAAAATATAAATGAAAAAACTAATTATATTCCTGCTTTCCTGTTTGTATATCTCTTTAACATTTTCCCAACCGGAGATTGAATGGAGTAAGACTTATGGAGGTAGTGACTATGATCGGGGCAGAGATGTTGCTCCTACTAATGACGGAGGTTATGTCATAACCGGTTACTCTTATTCTGTTGATGGAGACATTACTTCTAATAATGGTTTCTCTGAATTTTGGATCGTTAAGATTGATTCAGTGGGAAATATGGAATGGCAAAAAAGCTATGGTGGCAGTTCTGAAGAAAAAGCATTTTCTATTGAGCAGACATCTGACGGAGGATATGTTGTCGGAGGACAGGTTGAATCGGTTAATGACGGAGATGTTTCAGGGTTTAACGGTGTCTGGGATCACTGGGTGGTAAAGCTGGATTCTGCAGGAAACCTGGAATGGCAAAAATGTCTTGGTGGCAGTGATTTTGATTATGGGTATGCTGCCCGTGAGGTACCATCAGGAGGCTACATATCTGTCGGAGATGCAAAATCCAATGATGGTATGATAACATACAATCATGGAGAAGAAGATGTATGGGTAGTAAAATTGGATTCTGTGGGCAATATGGAGTGGCAAAAATGTTACGGAGGAAGTGAAAGCGAAGTAGGAATGGATATAAGACCAACTGCAGACGGAGGTTTTGTTATTGCAGGATCTACAAAGTCAGAAAACGGAGATGTAACAGATCATTTCGACAACTATGATTTCTGGATAATAAAAATAGATAGTATAGGAAGTATACAGTGGGAAAATTGTTATGGAGGGGGAGGATCAGACAGAGCCTGTAGCATTAACCTGACTGATGATGGAGGATATATTGTAGCCGGTGATACAAAATCTGAAACAGGCCAGGTCACAGGATTCCATGCTGATATTGATGCATGGATTATCAAAATAGATTCTGTAGGTAACCTTGAATGGCAAAAATGTGTTGGGGGAAGTGATTTAGATTATGCTTTTTCTGTTATGCAGGATTTGGATGGAAGGTACATTTTTGCAGGATACTCAGATTCAAAAGATGGAGATGTATATAGTGACTGGAACAAATATGATTACTGGGTTGTAAAATTAAGTATGTCGGGAAATATATTGTGGCAAAAATGTATGGGTAGTTACGGATGGGATTTTGGCAGGGCAATATGCCAGGCGCACGACGGAGGTTATATCGTTGCAGGAGATGCCTTATCGCCAAGCGGTGAAGTACCACCTATTCAGGGGTGGAGTGATTACTGGATAATAAAATTACCTCCCTATGAGATCGGTGTTCCTGAATTATCATTTAATCAACATATTACAATCTATCCTAACCCGGCAAGAGACTTTATTAATATTCAAAGCAAAGATATTAATAGCTATAATCTAATAATCATGAATATTCATGGAGAAACAGTATATTCTGAACTGAAAGTTAATTCAAATATAAAAATCAATGTATCAGATTATCCTAAAGGAATATATGTAATAAAAATCTCAGGAAAAAAATTAATCGAGATCCGGAAAGTAATAATATACTAATTATTTTAATATTATTATTCTTTCATTAAGTTGCTGTCTCCAGTTATTATACCTATAATATCATTTCTATTCCTGAAATTTATCTTAAAAATTTTGTTTCAGACATAAAGGGTTATAACCGATATTTCTAAAAGCAAAAATTCCATAAGCAGTTTCCCCTTTTTTTATTGTTTTATTTAGAATATAATATTTGGTAAATTCAAATAGCATATGATTATTCGCTGATGATGCTGAGAACAAGTTCCCAAGTGAAATTCCGGGGCCTAATATCAAGCCAATAGGAAAAGAATCATTTCCTGTATATAACTGCATTGGAGTTAATAATAAATAAAATAAATGGGTTGCTGCAAGCTGTTTTAACTCATTTCTTGCAAGGTAAGGGTCTAAAGGATAGATCTGGGTTGAATCACAGTAAAAGAACAGGTCTTTTCCAATTGCGATATCATTATCTGAATTATTAGTTATTCTGACTGCCAATACTTTAATATTCTTAATATCTTCTTTCTTGGCATATCTTTTATTTCCCCTTTCTCTAAGAACATCATATCTGTAAGAAAAATTTATATTATTTTCTTTTATTTCCGTTGTATAATTAATAGTTTCAGGTTTGATATTATAGTAAGGGACTGCACATCCTCCAAATAAAAAACCGGATATAATCAATATTAATACTTTTCGTAAAAATTTTATCATTTTAAATTAATAGCATTATAAAGTTATTAAAATATAGACAACTATATACTACCTGGAATAAAATTTTATTCTTTTTGAATAAAAGTAATATTATCAATTATTTGAAAAATATATAATTAATAATCCTAATAATCCCCATCTGATATCTGCTCCCATCAAGTATCCGATATCAGTTATCCCTGCCTGCCGGCAGGCAAGACGGCATCCGCTCTCCTTACTCCGCCACTGCATCATATATCTCCCAGCCAACAGATTTCGCGTTTTTGGAATAAGTAATCCCTAATAAAGCAAATTTTCTTTCTTTTTAAGTTTATCCTGGGCACTAATATTACATATCATTCGTTTTCCAAATTTTATTATATACAAAATCCTTATTTATTATATACAAAATCTCAATAATCCCAGCTTCTATATTAGTACTGCAATATCCATGGTATATATTAATTGTTCTAGAAGGTTTTTTAGATTCAGATGGTAATGATAAAAGTCCGCCAGAAGTTATTGTGGTTGGTATAGCAATTTTTATTTCTAATCCTTTATTACTAAATTCACCTTCAATAGTATATTTATCATCATCATCAAAAAAAGAATTTTTTTCACTCCACAATATTCTTAATTTATTATTCTTAATTTCAACGTAAATCTTATTTTTCTTTTTATCAGTCCAATAGCTGTCTTGATAATTAGTATCTTTTCTGTATGCAAATACAGTTGTTGCATAGTTTCGAAAAAACAGGGAAATATTTTTACCTATTTTGTTTATATCTGTAATATTTTTATTTTCGTTTTGTGTTGATCGAATTAAAGAATTATGAGCATTTACTAACATTTGTTCAACATCTTCTTCAGATTTAAATTTATTTACTAATTCAAGTGCTTCAGTATAAAATCCTGCTTCAAGATATAAAAATGCTAAATTACCAGCAGCCAATGTATTATTATTCTCAACAGCTTTCTTATAATATTTTACAGCTTCAATAGGAATGTCCTGTTTTTTTAGGCCTACACCTAAATTATTTAATGCCGTTGAATGATTTGACTTATAATTTAACAAATTGAAGTAATGAAAAATACTTACTTTCTCAAAATCTATATTGGAATATGAATATGCTAAATCGAAAATTAGGGATGTATCATTAGGACATAGTTCGATAGCTTTTTCTAATGTAGAAACATGCAATATATTCTTTTCTTCTGACTTGTATATATTTGCAAGTTCTTTGTAGATATCAATTTTTGATTTATCTAACTTAACTAATTTTAAATATTCTAAAAGAATTTTTTTTGACTCATTATATTCAGAATATTCAAGATGTATCTGTGAGATGTTAATTATACATGTTATTTTTTCTGCTTCATAATCACAACTTTTAATAGCTTCATTAAATGAGTAAATAGCTTTTTCTTTATTATTTGCTTTTTTGTAACATAATCCTAAATAATAATAAACAATATATTTATCTCTATTACCCAAATTATTCTCAAGCAAAGTATTATTTAATTTATCAATAATGTTCAGATCACCATTTAAAAACTTATAGAACATATAAGTAATCGTAATTGAGAACTTTTCTTCTTTTGCAGTATCAGTTTTTATTCTTTCAAATATTTCATCAGCAGATTTATAATCCCCTTCCGATAGTTTATTATAACAATCATATAAAGTATTTTTTATTTCATTTTTTTCTTCGTCTACTACTTCTTCTTGTTGAACTTTTTGGTTCCCTATATCATCATGTTTTATTTCTTCGCCATTGGGGGAGTCAAATTCGACTTCTCCTAAATTACCACTCTTTATTTTTTTTATTCTTAAATTAACTAAACCCTTCCATATTGTTTTCCACTTAATACAAATGACAACAATGATAAAGATTGTCAAAATAAAAGGCCATTGTTCTCCAATAGCATTAATAATTTTTATGGTTTTATCTGTTTCGCTCATGGGATTTATATATATACATTTTTTTAATATTATTAAAAGGTCGAACCTCAGATTCTGGCAATAACATATATAACGAATCAGAACCAATAATTTCTCCCGTAGGAACATACCGCATCTGATAACTAAAATTGTCTAATCTGGATTGGGAAAAAATATAATATGTACCTGTAAAAATCCTTTCTCCTGTCATTTTCCGACTGCATACTGGTTACTGCCAACTTCACTCCCTTTTTACCTTACCTTTCTCCTCATATTTTCTTCCTATAGATTTTTTTCTCCTTTTGCCTGCTGGCTTGTAAGCACCTATTACCGTTCACAGTTAACTAGTAACCTTCTCCTTATCACCTAGTACCCAGAACCGAGTACCAATCACCCGGTATCCACCATCCTTCCCTACGGAACAGTCCACCTCCTATTGAAAGCTTACCCAACTCCTCCCCTTCAGGGAGGCAGGGAGGGATGTTATTCTTCCAGCGCATAATGATAATCATATTCGCTAACCGTTTTCTTACCGTACTTGATTGTTTCGCGTTCGACTTTGGTTAGTCTGCCGGCATCGTCATAAGTATAGAATGTGGCGAAATTTTCGTTGTCCAGTATTGCTGTCACCTGTCCTGTCTGGTGGTCATACACATTAGCCGTCATAGGCGCATCCACAGGGTGAACGCGGAAGTCGTCTATATAGCCGGTGCTGGTTCCGTATGATCCTGTGGTGTAAACCTGAAGCATGCTTCCGGCAGGCATGTTTTCTTCGATCTCGAAATTCAGGGACAGAAGGATCCAGTCATCAACCTGCGTTGCATATCCAACACCGTCTTCATAAATAGTATTTTCACCTATAAACAGATTTCCTGCTTTGCTTATACTTGTTTCTGTAATATTACTGGTTTGTCCGTTTTCTATTGCCACTTCAAGCCTGAAAGTGTTATCCGAATCTTCGTGCACCCATACTGATGTACGGTATTTCCCCGGTTTCAGGTCACTTATTGAGGCTTTGTACATTGGTCCGACAGCTCCGGTCACTTTTGCGCCATAGTCACCGGTATGTGCGTATATCTTTTGTGATTCACGTGATGTATATTCTGTATATCCGGGATATACCAATACTTCACCGTCATAATCTGTTATCCCGTTCCTGTCAGTTTTGTTTTCAAAACCTGAATAAGTAAAACTCAGGTAATTTGCATTAGCACAGGAAGCCAGAGTATGTCTATTATCGGGATATCCAAGCCTGGTAGAAGCATAATTCTCATTAATATCCATTACTTCAAGAGGAACAGAATAATGATTATAACGAGTTACCTCGCTGGTTTTCTGCCAGCCGTAATCTTCATTATCATCAAGATCAGCAAGTGTCCAGTTAAAGCCATAATCATCTTCCCAGTCATTTCCAGGTGTCTCCGGCTTATATGTACCATCAGAATTCACATCCCCTTTCCAGACAAACGTTTTATGTTTTCGCCATATCTTGTCATCATCATAACTGTCCGGGTCTATATATTTGTGTTCTTCATCATCATAATACCTGTATTTCCAGTCATCGTTCCACGTCTGAACACCGGCTGACAAAACTTTCCATTCGGAATTTGTTTCATCCCACCATTGTGTCATGTTGTAAGCTTCCTGGGTGAGCATGTTTTTATTTGTAGGATCATCAACTTTTGATCCCATGGTTGAATAGTCGGATATTGTATAAGCAGGAGTACTTGTTGTTCTAATTTTTTTGTATTCTGTATTATTCCCATCTGTATTAACATATTCTGTTTCTAATACTTTTCCCGTTAAAAAATCATATTCTGTATTAGTAATTGTGGTTTTATTTCCATAACCGTCTGTAGTTTCAACAGTTATCGGGATATTTGGATTATATTGTATAGTAGTCCTATATAACTTCTTATATTGTTCATTATTTTCTTCATTTGTTAAGGCTTCAAAGAGAAATGTACCCTGAGTATATTGTCCTAA
>Ga0180433_10011437_pt1 | contig 10522 bp, 12 predicted proteins | sample SS_ome_8_FD_132980 | JGI IMG/M metagenome (GOLD analysis project Ga0180433, IMG submission 132980) | Hypersaline lake sediment archaeal communities from the Salton Sea, California, USA - SS_1_D_1 metaG | ecosystem: Environmental > Aquatic > Non-marine Saline and Alkaline > Hypersaline >...
CCAGTTCTCAAAAGTTATGTTGAGCGAATCAACACTCATATTCCCTGCCCACATGTCAGTTAGCGCATCAGGCGAGAACATATAGTAGACGGGCTGGTCTATGCCATTTGCTCCGGAACAGTTGTCCAGGAAAACCCCATCAACAAAGAAACTGATGTTATTGCCCTCGCTGCTCACAGTAAATGCATGATGACCGGAACCAAGTCCAGTGTTTGCTCCAGGAGTTACTGGATTGCACATGACTTGTGCCAAGGAGCCGTTGAATATCATCATGTTCGTTAGATTGCTAACTATTGTGGCCTGGGTTGTCGGATTTGATGTTCCATTGAAAAGTGCTATCAGGCCAACTGCATCAGCACCCATCTGCCCATTGATATCCATGCTGGAAATATTTATTGTGATGTTGAAGCGCTGCGTGCTATTTGGATTTACAGTAGTTGAATAATATGCATTCACACCTGTTCCAACCAAAGGAGACTCCAATCTAAGAACGCTGTAGTTTATGGGGGGCATTGATGCATTGACAGTCCTAACATCCCAGATGCCAGTATCGAAAGTAGAGCTGTTGAAATCATCAGTGGTATTAAAGAAGTCTGGCCATAGGACATTGTTTAGGTAAATATGCACTCCGCTCACATCTGCCCTGTATTTTCCGGCAACCCCATAACTCGGGCATGGCATGTCCCAGATTGTTGCAGTTGCAGTTACGCTGTTATTTGAAATCGGAAGAGGAATTGGCATTGGTGGAAGCGGAGGAAGGCCTGCAGGCAATGCAAATGTAAGGTTCCAGTACTTTGCCGGAGTTGTTACAGAGCGCACGGAATCACCTTCAAAACAAGTGTACCTAACGGCATCTGATTCAAGATATGGCCAAAGAAGGGTGTAATCTACTTCCTCATTGACATCATATATCTTCGGATTGCGGAGCATCATCATATTCGCTCCGGAAATGGCCCCGCCTCCAGAGGCAAGCCCGACAATATAGGGCATATCAAGCAGGGTGCCGCTTGTTGTGTTGAAATAATCATCAAGAGTGCTCATGTCAACAGACACATTCTGGCATGAACCAAGAGCACCTGCATGGAGTAGTGTGGAGCCATTGCCTTCCGGGAAATAGAGCCTCAGATTCGAAGGAGAGCCTGAAGTTGGACACATCTGGATTATGAATGTTGGAAATACGCCATCATATGACCAGTTTCCCCTTGCCACATATTTTGATATGTTGATGTCAAAGGTCTGATTCTCCAGGCCTGAATAACTCATGGCCACAGTTGGCTGGCCGTTGTTGAAATTATCTACTGATACCAATATCGGATCCGTTACCATGCATGCGAAAATAAGCGGTGCTATAAGAGCTAATGCTATGAATTCTTCCTTTATACCAAAATAACTTCTGGACCTTATAGGCTCTCTGTGCATAGTGGAAATGATTAGAAAAAGTTAATAAACATTTGCCAGTTTCACGACGTTAAAATATTGTGGGATTAAGAGTTTCCAGGCGATTTTCCAAGAACTTTTTCCGCCTTTTCCGTTTCCATGCCGCGACCTACAATATCGAGAGTGCTAAGAAGGGCAAAGAATGAGAAATAGTTCTCTATGAAATCTGCAGGGGTTGAATCCACCGTAACTGCCAGTGCTGCTGAGGCTATTCTTGCAGTGTAGCTCAAGGGAAGCCAGTAATAGGTGACTGCAGTTGAGAGCTCTCCTGCCTCATCATATGGATTTTCAGTCCGCTTTCCATCTGTGAACGGCCTTGCCAGTCCCCTGAAATAAGCTTTTGTGTTTTCCATCATGCCTTCTCCAGGCATCCTCTTGATTAGTTTTGGCCAGTACAGGCTAAATGATGCATGCCACACCAGCAAACTCGCAAGGCTAGCTAGCATAACCGAACCGATTCCCTGCGTGAATGACACTGCTGATGACTGGATTGAATGGACCATAAGACCAAGGCTTCCAAAGAGGATTGGCTGTGAGATTAGCCCAGGGAAGAATCTTGCCTGCAGGTATTCAGCTACGCCTGCCGTTTTTTCCTTAACTTCTGTTAGCTTCCGGACTGCAACACTAACGCATGAGGGATGGATGAATGCCGCCGTATATCCTATTGCCGCTGCCCCGGCGCCTCCCAAAGGAGCGAGCAGGGAGGTCAGAGTTGAACCCAATTTCACCAATCCAAGGTTTATTGCCGTCCATGAAGCGAAACTAATCAGCTTTCCGGTTTTTGGGAAAGTTGCCTCTGCCTTCTTTGCAGAGCAGGTAATCTTCTTTGTACCTTGAGATACGTTTTCTAGCCCGTATAACTGAAAGACTTTTGCAGGTGGAATTGCCAGCAGGGAACTTCGCCTTGTCCTGTTTTCTGCTCCGCCAGTAAAATTCGTAAATTGCCTCGGAGTTTTTTCACTTGGCGTCTTCTTTAATTCAGCAGCAGGCCTGAAGCTGATAACTCTCAATTTGAACATGAACCCCACATATGTTTAATATTAAAAACACTTTTTAAAGGATAATTCCCGTTCTTTAGAGAGGAATAAAAGCACATAAAAAGTTTGTTTGTGGGAGCCTAATAATTAGAATAAAGGTGAATACAAATGACAGAAAATCTGAAAGAACTTTTGGCTGGAGCAGACACTCTTGGAGCAGCATTCCAGGCATTGCAGGGAAAAGAACTCGTTGTCGAGAATGGACTTCCAAACCCTCCGAAATTCACTGTGCTAGAGACAAAAAGCGACTATTTCGTCGGACAATGGAAGGATGTCCAGTTCTTCTCAAGATACAAGATGAAGAAGGTGTTTTCACTTCCAAAGTGAAAACTTTTTTCTTTTTATCTTCTTTTTGGTTTTGTTTTTGCTAATTGATGCTTCCATCTGTGGAACATTATGTCTGCCACAGTCTTTATCGCCATGAACGCAAACAGCAATACCACGCTTCTGAATACTGCGAAGATTCCAATTACGAACCCTGATGCGATTATGGTAAGGTGCATTGGAATGATTCTTCCATATGGCTCTAGGAACTGCATCTGCATATTGTTCTCGCCACCTCCTTCATGCTGTTTTATCACATGCATGAAGAATGACACTGCATGGACCAGGAACAGGACTGCTCCGCTCATTATGAGATAATCCGGCCTATCCAGGCCTACTGCGAACCATGGCATCACTGCAAGGAAAGCCAGATATCCCAGATGAAAGCCTCCATAATGGACTGAAAAGAACAGGGCAAGAGGGAGCCTCTTCAGAAACGGCGGGGCATTCTTTCCAGTAACAAAAAGAATCTTGAGGAATGCAAAGAAGCCGATTATGACGCTCTCCAACCAGTAGAGCCAGATTATAGTTGCAAGAGGATAATTGAAGATGAGAGCCATTGCTATTGTGACAAGGTTGCCGAAAATCAGCAATTTCTCTGAGGCATCGAGATTCAGTTCATCAATCCACTGCCTAGCCTCATCAAGGTCCATGATTCAATAAAAAGAAAGAAAATACTTAAAGCGGCGCTTTTGGAAGTCGCCAGCATTTAGACTTTAAAAACCCTACGAACAAAACCTGATTACATACTGTTGGGGCCGTAGGTTAACCTGGTATGCTGTAGCCTTCGGGAGGCTGTGATCTGAGTTCAAATCTCGGCGGCCCCACTTCTAATTCTTAACTAAAAACATCAGGCTCTTTTCCGGCCCACACTTCATAGATTGTAACTTCGCCCATGCTCTTCCTTATAATCTGGGTCATGAATCCCTGGGCCTCATACTGCTGTGCCAGACGCTCTGCCTCCTCAATGCTCTGCGCTCTTCCAACCAGGCGAAAATCAGGGTTCCTGTCAATTAGCTCCACTGCCATATTGCTTACCTTATATATGGATATGACTGGGAAGGCCTGGATTCCTGCATCCTAGCCTTCTTCCTCTCCAGTTCCTGCTCAAATTCATGCCACATCTTCTTTCCAAGGTCCTTTGGGAGGATTTTGTTGATTATCATCTTCCGATTCGGAGACTCTGGGGTAACAGGCGAATAATCGGCAATTACATAGTCCTTCTCCTTTAGTTTGGAGCTTAATTTCTTGTCCACAAGAATTATTAGCAGATTCTCATCCCACATCCTTATGACTGCCTGCGTACTGTCATCAGCACTCTTGATGTTTCCGCCCTTATCCGGCTTCAAAACTTTCTGAATTATTCCCAGATGATACATACTCCCACGTCCGTTTAAAGAGGGCTGGCTATCATTATAAACCTTATTGAGGGCATGACCGAAAGATTTCCTAAGTTTTTAAAGGGCAAGTCAAGTAGTATATTCATGGAAGAGGCCCAGATAGTACTGGATAGGCAGAGTTTCGAGGCATTGGCAGCCGATACCAGAGTGAAGATACTCAAATTGCTTGTCAAAAGAAGAAAGACATTATCCGAACTATCAACAGAACTGAAGATGTCTGTTTCTGGAGTCAAAGAGCATCTTGAAACCCTTGAGAAGGCAGGCCTTATAGAGAAGATTGATGACGGGCACAAATGGAAATATTATGAACTGACTGAAAAGGGAGCTGCGATAGTTGCCCCAAAGGCCAGCATGAGAATCATGCTCTTGCTTTCACTTTCAATAGTTGCATTTATGGCATCGGCATTTATGATGCTGAGCCCTCCAATGACTGAGACCCTTCCGATGGCAGCAGTGATGCCAGAGCCCGGATTGCAGAAGACTGGAGAGACACTTGGCGGAGTGGGAGCAGCCGACTATTCTGAAGAAACTTATGAACCGGTAATGGAAGAGGCTGATGGCACTCAAATTAGCGATGCAGATTATACCCAGATGCCTGCAGATGATGGAGATGCCACTGCAATAGAAGCGCCTATTGCTGCAAGGGAAACAAATGCCCTTGAGAGCGCTCTTTGGGAGGAAGAGGCAGAAGTCCAGCATAATTCCAATACCATGGCTCCAAAAGACCCTGAAGTTCCGCTGCCACTAGTAATTGCCATGCTCAGTTTGGGAACCATGCTGGTCTGCTTCTATGAGCTATCAAAGAAAAGATAGAATCATTTCTTTGCCCTGAAGGCAATTCCGGTTATACTAAGGAAGAGCACTATAAGCAGGCCGGGAATTCCCCCAAACAGCAGTATCAGAATGCTCCAGATGTTAACTTCCACCTTTACTCCAAGCCATCCGATTATTTTCAATGCAATTAGGGCAATTACTATATTGAGCAGTAATACTCCTGGGCCCCAGGCATTCCAGATGTTCAGGAACAGGAAGAACGCAAGCAGGATTAGCGCAATCTGGATTATCCTCTTAGTGTCCATGGGCAGATAAACTGCTGGAATATTTATAAGAATTAGGCTTTTCGTTTCCGGTTTAGCATCCTCTGGCGCCTTTTGTACTTGTCGATGAACATACCAATCATGTAAGGGCCCACCATCGTAGTGCTGATACTGAGCACAGTCATGGCAATGATTAGTTCATGGTCAAGGATATTCATCTCAAGGCCGATGAATGCAACTGCCAATGTGGTTGATAGCTGTGGCGTGGTTGAACTTCCGATAATTGAGCACTCGTTGTTGGTGAATCCTCTCATCTTCCCTGCGATGAATCCGCTAACGAACTTGGCCAATACCGAGCCTACCACAATTACTCCGGTAAGCAGGGCAACTGAAGAGCCGTCAAAGAGAATGCCGATATCAGTCTTGGCGCCTATCAGCACAAAGAACACCGGGATGAAAAGTCCGTAGCTTATTGCATGGAGCTTTCTTTTTAGTGCCTCTTTCTTTATTGATTCTGAGAGAGTCATGCCGGCAAAGAATCCTGCAATAATTGCATGCAATCCAAGAAGCTCGAAAAGGATTACAGTAGCCAGCATTATCACGAATATAAATCGGACCTCATTCTCGAAGAGCTCTTTCTTCATCCTCCTTGAGAGCCTGCTCTGATAGTAATTCCTTAGTTTCTGTATGAATACCCTTAGGGATATCAGGAAAATAAAGAGAATCAGATAGAATAATGGGAGGGGCACATTGTGGGTCGGGCTTATAGTCTGCAAAAGCACTGAGAACACCAAAAGGCTGAGCACATCCTCGGCAATAGTTGCTCCAAGGATGGTCTTTCCCAATTTTGTTACAAGAAGCCCGTTTGCCTCCAATGAAGGGATGATTACGGCTATTGAAGATGATATGAAAATTGTCCCAAGGAAAAGCGCGCTTGTCCAGTTATATCCAAAGTACAAGGCGATGCCAACACCTGCTAAAAATGGGATTATACTGTTCAAAACTGAAAGCACTGCAACAGAGCGCCTAAGTTCTGCCATAACTGAGAGCCTTGCTTCCAAACCAGCCATGAACATGAGGAAGACCAGTCCTATCTGCCCGATGAACTCCATCGTATCATCAGGAATAAAGAGATTCAACCCGAATGGCCCTATCAGTATGCCTGTTACAATGAGCACGACTACGTAAGGCATGTGGAATGACCTAAAGAATTCTGCAAGAAACAATCCTGCGGCCATTACGATAAAGAACGAAACCAGTTCGGCCATACGAACGTAAAACCCTGCAAGCTATTTAAGCTTGACTGCCAGCATGCGCTGAATTATGGTAACGAGTGAGAAGATGCAGACAAGAGCAAGGGAGTACACAAAGTATTCCATTGAGAGGGAAATTCCGGCAACTAAACCGATGATGAGAATCACCAACCGCTCTCCCCTCTCGCAGATTCCGCCAAGTGCAAGCGCTTCCTTTGTTGTTAGCACTTCCTTGTGGTCTGCATAAGCGCGTATGAATGAAGGCATGCAGGTTCCAAGGAATATTACTCCGGCTAGCCATATCTTTGCCGGGAAAAGAAAATCCGGCAAAGTAACGAACATGAATGAGAAGAGGAAGATTGCTTCCACGAACCGGTCTGCTATTCCATCCAGGAAGCCTCCGTATTTTGAAGTCTGTTTCCTTGCCCTGGCTACTGCTCCGTCAACCGCATCGAATACTGCTGAAAGAGCAAAAAGAATGATTCCTGCAATGAAATTGCCAGTTAGTGCAATTATTATTCCGCCGCAAAGGGCAATTAGGACTGAGAGGATTGTCCAGTGGTTTGGAGTTAAGGGTATTGCTGCGAGTACGTTTCCCATCTTTGATTGCAATCCCCTGGCAGAGGAGTTCTGTTTTATCATCAAATCATCTTATCCAAAGTGTAAGTTTTAATCCTTCCTCCTGTATTCAAATCTTCATTGACCTCTGCTCAATTCTGGCTATTCTATGCAAATCTTCCTGCCCAGGATGGCAATAATTGTTTTCATGGCAAGCAGGAGGATAACCGCGTTGAGGAAGATAAAAATAATCCAGAAGATTATCGAAAAAAATGAAAGCCCCGACTCATGATACATGAGAAGAGTACCAATTGACAGGGCCGCAACCGGGAAGGAATATGCCCACCATGAGAGGTAGAATTTAATTTTAGCAAATAGTTTGTGCTGGAAGATGATTAGCACGAAAAGAAATAACCCTATATAATACAGGATATTGCCAAAGACTGTGGCAGTGCCCATGAGCTTAGTTAGGGCTATGAAACCGATTACTGGAGGAGCGAACAAAATGAAAAATGTCGGTACAAGCTTGTCAGGAAGCGGATGATGAAATATGATTCTGTTCATGATGATTGTGCTAAGAAGAATCCACCAGAATACTCCGATGCTCAGAAAAAACCAGGACAATTCAGAATTGAAATGCGAGACTCCTGCTATGGGGATTATCATGCACCCCACAACAGGTATAAACCAGGCAGGGGAGAGATGGGTTATCTCAAACTTATCATGTTCTATCCAGGAAGAGAGAATCACGATGGTAAAGCCGAACTGAATAATAACGCCCGCCCACCACAGAGTCCTCGATATTTCCATGTCCAAGCTAAGATATATTATACTCAGTATTAGCAGAATTTTTGCCAGCAACGGGTAAAAGTTGAGTTTGACCGGATGTTCGAACTCTTTTTTGGCAGCTTTAGGATACTTGATAATTTTAAGGGAGTAAAAGAGTGAAATTACGATAAAGACAACAATGCTAAAATAGAGGAGATAATTGCTTACTGTAAAAGGCAAGTGGAATATCTGTTCTGCCTTTTGCCATGCAAGTGTCAAACCTACAAGCCCCAGCGCAACTGCAAGAAATGAAATTGGAAAGTTACTAAGACGGCTACAGTACTGCGTATTTGACCCACTTTCTTTCATCTTATCTCCTTCCAATCTTTTTAGTGACTGAACGCATAATGTCGTATGCATCCATTATTTCCGGATATTCAAGCGTGTAATAGATAAACGGGCCCTCTTTATTGGCACTAATTACCCCTCTGAGTCTCATAAATGCTAAATTCTGGGATATTGAAGATTGGCTGGCCCCAACTTTTTTGACTAGTTCTGATACTGACTTCTTGCCACTTCTTAGGGCCAAAAGAATCTGTAACCTGTATGGATTGGAGAATATTTTGCAGATTTCACATTGGAGAATCGATTCGTTCATATTAGTAAATTATAATATACTAATATATAAAGCTTCTTGAAACTTCTTCATCGCATTGCCCCCGGAAAAATTAGCCACAGCACCCGTAAAAGATCAGACCTCAGAGCTGCTCAGAGGGCCTTCCTCCTGCATTCAGATCTGCTCTGAGTTCCTACTTTCGGGGGAACTTAGATCTGATCTAAACACCCTCAAACTGCATTTTCTTCAAATCTGAGGTCTGACTCGGCCATCAGCTGTTCTGTCTCAGGATTATGTTCTATTTAAACTCTGGCCTGAATGGTTCTCGTCAATCATCAGTAGCTGGTTTTTGTTTTTATCTGTTAATTTGGATATTATAGTTCCTTTATTGTTCCCACCATAGAAAGGCTTCCATGTCCACTTCTCTAAAACCCAGCTTGACAAGCACATCAATAATTGTTTCGTTAAAATGGTTAATTCCGGAATTTATGACGCCCACTTCCGGAGTTTGTTCGTTGATAGAATGGGCCATGAACATTTCCCGAACCCAGTCCAGTGCCTTGAGTGCTGTGGCCGTTTGTATTGCGAATTCAATTACGGGTTTTTTTGTATCTGCCACTAAGTATTCATGCAATTTTTCTGGAGTCATAATCTCCGGAAGACCCCCATTGGAAGCTATGACTTGCATTGCTGAGAGGTCCCTAAAGGCATCGGAGAGCGGAAGTGAATCCAGAAACTGGTGCCCTCCTTCCAGATATTCAAGGAATTCCTGCGAGAATTTGACCGGGAGATCCCACATTTGGTCTGCTATGGCATTAAAACATTCAATTGGGGATGGCGCTCCGGGGAATTTAGGCATTATTTCAACCATATGGCGGGCATCTGGGAAATCACCTGGAAATGGAGGTCCATGGATACGCGCTAGTGCAAATGCTCCGGCCATCAGTGCAGTTAGCTCATACAAAACGGGATGTTCCATAGAAACTGCTTTGCACTCCAGTTTGCTAAGTAGCTGGACCGCCTCAGGACGGATATAACCTTCAACTAGCAGGAGAGCATCTTTGCCCTTTTTCATATGCCCAACTGTCGCATTAACAGCCTCTGCTAGGCGAGGTGCACCGTGATCCTCTGGGAAGAAAATAAGCTTGCGCATAATAACTATTGTGTCTAAATGTATATTTAAATGTAACATTTACAAAATTTACATGTGTGTGGGCATACAAAAGAGAAAATGGGGGGCTGGCGTTCTAAGGTCAGACCTCAGAGCTGCTCAGAGAGCATTCCTCCTGCATTCGGCTAATGTTTTTTTGGTTTTTTGATCTTATCTGCATAGAAAAAGTGCATTTTAGTGTGATATTTAAACATTACTACACACTATAAATCACATGGCACTCTCACAAAAAGGAGCTCAGAGCGAAAAGACTTCCAGCAAGTCGGTGAGATCGAGATCCTTCAAAGTTAGAACGATAATTTCTGGAGTGGTGTTTGCTACTGCTTTGGCAATTACAGCAATATCAGAACATAATCCAACTACTCCTGATGACATTATTTCTCAAAGAGATTCACAGGTCTTTACTCTTGAAAATTTTGATTCTGATCTTTCAAGGTTCGTTAGTCGAGTGAGGAATTTGCAACCTTTAGGATGCATGGGGGATCAGAATGCGGATTGTACCGGCCCAATATCTTTTCAGGGAGAAAATTATCCAGAAAACCTTAATGATTTAGCAAATATTGCAAGAATTGTTTCAAGTACTCATCCTGATCAATGGCCTATAGAAGAACTTTTTGATTTGTGGTCAGCAACAATCAGAAGCGATGATTTATATGTAAGGAGAATATCAAGGTCATTCTATGAGATTATAAAACGTGAAAACATTTCTTCAGCTTTAACAGAGATGCAACAGTCTGAATTGCATGAAATGCTCGGATCCGAAAACGGAAATGAGCAAATTACTGCAGCATTTACGCTTGTAGATGAAGGATACAACCCAAGAATCCTCGAAATTGCATTAGACCTTCTCCCAACAAGATCCGCCAGAAGCCTTAATCTTCTATCTGATTTACTAAGAAATGATTATCTTCCTGAACCAGA
>Ga0180433_10011438_pt1 | contig 10522 bp, 12 predicted proteins | sample SS_ome_8_FD_132980 | JGI IMG/M metagenome (GOLD analysis project Ga0180433, IMG submission 132980) | Hypersaline lake sediment archaeal communities from the Salton Sea, California, USA - SS_1_D_1 metaG | ecosystem: Environmental > Aquatic > Non-marine Saline and Alkaline > Hypersaline >...
CCAATCTGGTTCAGAACACTTGAGGGTAAATGGCTAGAATCAAAAGAGTCCAGTACAAATTAAAAACCGAGGATGCAATAAAAAAGACCGAAAATTTTCCGGTCTTTTTTACTAAATTGAAACACAATGCTTATGCATCTTTACGATACGCATTGGAAACTTTTTTTGCAAGTCTGCTGACTTTACGAGAAGCCGCTCTTTTGTGAATCACCTTCTTACACTTTGCTCGTGCATATTGAGACTCTACATCTTTTAAAAGATTTCGCGTTGTCTCTTCAGGATCACCATTTTCTATAGCAGATAAAACTTTCTTAACTGCAGTTTTCATAGCAGTTCTTCTGTTTAAATTTTTTACACGCTTCTTTTCAGTCTGCTTTGCTCTTTTTTTTGCTGACTTAATATTTGCCATATTTAATTAACCTCAAACGAATACTAAATTACTTTTTGAACCTTACCAGCTTTTACACACTTTGTACACACACAGGCTCGCCTTACTTTTTTTGACGCATCACCAGTTAATACAAACCTCATCATGTGAACATTAGGAAACAGCCAACGCTTTGTTTTATTCTTCGCGTGACTAACGTTATTTGCCGAAACAGGCCTTTTATTGCATACCGCACAAATTCTAGACATTTAATAATAACCTTTTTACTTCAGATTTAACGAATTTACTTATTTTTCTAACTCTTTTATGCTTTATTTTACCTTAAAAACCGCTTTTTTGCAAATGAAATTCCATTAAAGTTACATCTAATCAAATAGTAAAATGTTCAAAAGCTCCTGATGAACAGTGCCACTGGCACCAATAAGGCTTTTAGATGCAGCCGTTATCTCATTATTTTTATAATCTGTAATAACACCTCCAGCCTCTTTTATCAATAATTTCCCGGCAGCAAAATCCCACCATGCCAAGTCTTCAAAGAAAATTGCATCAAATCGACCACAAGCAACATAGGCCAAATCTAACGCAGCAGCTCCAAAGTGCCGAAAGGCAAAAGACTTTCCCATAATATCGGAAAAAGCAGTTATAAAGCGCTTTAAATATGCATCATCCTTCCGATATGGAACCCCTATAGCCAAAAAACTCTCATCAAAACTAGAGACCGAAGAAACAGAAATAGCATTATCATTTAAAAATGCACCAGCATCTTTTTGCGCATAAAACATCTCTTTCAAAGTAGGGCAATAAATACAGCCCAATACAGGCTCACCCTTATATGTCAGAGCAACAGAAATACAAAAATAGGATAAGCCATGGGCAAAATTGGTCGTCCCATCGAGCGGATCAATTACCCAACAATACTCACTATTTCCCGTATGTGTTTCTCCAGACTCTTCTGCAAAAATACTTGCCTGCGGTAAAATTGCAGATAAATACTCAATTAAAAATTTTTCTGATGCTACATCTGCTTCTGTTACAAAACCACTTCCTTCTTTATCTCTTTTTGTAAGCGCCGTACCAAAAAAAGAAAGCAGGATCTCTCCTGCCTTTCTCATAGTATCTTGTACGTCTTTTTTTATATCCAAAAGATTTATCATAATGCAACTATCCTTTTTATTCAAACTTATGCTCTATACGAGGTTCTATACCAAGAAGTTCATAAATTTCACTTGCATACATAGTTTCTTTTTCAAGTAATACTTCTGCTAGCTTATCCAATTTATCTCTATTTTTTGACAAAATATCTTTTGCGTCCTTGTAGCATATCTTTAAAATCTTATCGACTTCAGCATCAATTTTTTCAGCTGTTTTTTGTGAGTATATAAAATCACTATTTCCTGGTTGATACACCGTTATACCAAGATCAGACATGCCATAATAGCAAACCATATCACGGGCCATAGCAGTAGCACTTTTAAAATCTGAAAACGCCCCGGTTGTAAAGCTATCAAATACAAGGTCCTCTGCTGCACGACCACCCAATGCTATTTTTATAGCTGCAAGCATCTCTTTTTTTGTTTTCGTATATTTTTCTCTTTCTGGCAAAGAATGAGTGACCCCCAAAGATCTTCCCCTAGGAACAATAGATACTTTATGTAACGGATCTGCATACTCAGGTAACATTAATCCAATAAGCGCATGCCCAGATTCATGATATGACGTTACTTTAAGCTCATGAGGAGACTGAACAATTGTTTTTATCTCTTTTCCTAGAAGAATTTTATCTCGAGACTCTTCAAAATCCTTTATTTTTACCGCTTTTTGATTTGTTTTTGAAGCATTTATTGCAGCTTCGTTGATCAAGTTAGCGAGATCAGCACCGGAAAAACCTGGTGTTCCTCGTGCAATCTTGGCCATATCAACTTCTTTGTCAACTTTAACACCTTTAGCGTGTACTTTTAAAATTTGTTCTCTACTTACTAAATCAGGATATGGAACATGAACCCTACGGTCAAAACGACCAGGCCGCAACAATGCCTTATCAAGCACATCCGGTCTATTTGTTGCCGCAACAACAATAACAGATCCCCCAACAGTTTGAAATCCATCCATCTCTGCAAGCAATTGGTTCAATGTTTGTTCTCTTTCATCATTACCACCACCAAGACCACCTCCACGTTGGCGCCCAACGGCATCAATTTCATCTATAAAAATAATACTTGGCGCATGCTTTCTTGCCTGAGCAAAAAGATCCCTTACTCGAGACGCTCCAACACCAACAAACACTTCAATAAAATCAGATCCGCTAATACTAAAAAAGGGACAGTTAGCTTCTCCCGCAACAGCTTTTGCTAAAAGCGTTTTACCATTTCCTGGTTCACCAATAAGAAGGACTCCCCGCGTTATCTTGGCTCCCAATCTTTTATATTTTTCAGGATTTTTTAAAAAATCAATAAGCTCTTGAAGCTCTTCTTTTGCTTCAGCTGCACCGGCAACTGAGTTAAAATTCTCCTTAATAGATGATGGCATAAACATTTTTGCCCTACTTTTACCCATCGTAAAAATATTGCCACCACCACCTGAGCCACCACTTGAGCCTCCACGTGCCTGCCTAAACATATACCATACAAGAACAAGCGTTACAACAAGAGACAATAAAAGCAATAGCGTCCAAAAATTTATAGCAGCTCCAGGATTTTCTACCGCAAATTCTACATTATGTTTTTTTAATGTATCCCAGTTTTTTGGATTATATGCTATAACGGTATCAAATCTTGATCCGTCTTTTAATTCACCTCTAACATCTTGGCCTGAAATAACAACCTTTTTCACATCATCTCGCTCAACTTTTTGTAAAAAGTCTGAGTAGGTTATATGCTTCGTTTGGCGCGTATAATCAGTCAATTTAGTCAAAAGAACAGCAATGCTTATAAAAATTAGTGCCGCTATAACAAAATTTTTAGGCCCTCCCTTAAAGGGCAATTTTTTCTTTATTCTTTTTTTCATACTATTTCTTATCCATCAGATTAAAAACGTTAAAAAATTCTAAAATTAGACTTGCTAAGCAAAAATACCCATTTCTAATAGAATAAACCATTATGGGCAAACACGCAAGTTATTTCAGTATACTATATCTCCTTAAAAATGTCGATCAAAATAGAAATAAAAGCCCGATTAAGCAACTTCGGGATACTGCTCATAGAGCGGAGACCAACTTGGATAATAGCAGTTATCTTCTCTTTTTGTAATGGACCTTTTTTGCCCTGTTAACACATTAATGGTAACAAGACAACTTTTTGTTCTCGTGGCAACAGCAAACACCAAATAGTTACCACAAGGAGACCAACAACATTCTGACTTGCTTCCAGGGCCAAAGGTCACCTGTGTATGGCTCTTTTTCTTCGGATCATACAAAAAGAGCTGCATTAAGCCTCGCACCTTTTTGGCATAGGCCAAAAGACCTTTTTTTTCACAGTAAGCCGTAGACATTTCAAAACCCCCTTGTGAGACGCGCTCCTTGTTATTCCCTTCTAGATCATACTTATAGAGCTGAGGCCGTCCATATTGGGCATCTGAACAGAAGTAAATCGTTTTACCATTATCTGCAAATGTAGGACAAATATTGTTACCAGTATCAGTTAATCGTTTAAGTGCGCCCTTTTCATATACATAAATCTGGCAACTGCCATCACCTCGGGATGCACAATAAGCAAATTTCTTACCATCTGGAGAAAAAGCTGAAAGAATATTCAATCCCTCAAAATTTGATACTATTTTTCTTTTCTTTTCCATACTTACAGCCATAAGACGAACATTTCGATTTGTATGCTCTGAATATAAAACCATAGGAAATAACAAATGATTGTTCCATCGTGGTGCAACATTAACGGTCGGTGTCCCTACTAGTAATTGCTCATTTTTCCCATTGTAATCAGCAATATACACATGCCGATACGGTTTTTTCCCTAATCGCTTTTGCTCTTTACAATACACAAGCTTAGTCGAGAAAAAGCCCGGCTCATTAGTCAAAACCGGCCAAATCAGGTCACAGACATTGTGTGCCCATCCACGCGGGTCACCACCTTTCAATGTATATCCTATGCCTTTTATCATTGCAGCATATTCTAAATCATAAATTCGACACCCAATCGCATTATCTTTTTCGGCCGTTAAAAAAACACCTAATGTACAATCAGAAGACGCGAGTGAGACAATACCTTTTTTCGTTACAATACCTTTATAATGTTGAGTATACACTTTAAATTGGCCACTAAAGGTAAGATCATCTTGCATAACTGGCACAATCTGCTTCAACAACTTATTATACGGCCCTACAACAACAATTTTCAAACCAAGCTTCTCATTTTTTTTAGCCTTTACATCAACATTAAGCTTAATTCCCTCGTCATTTACAGCAAATATAAAGGTACAACTTGCAAAAATACAGAGCAACATCAAGGATCGTTTAATCATTTCCCATCTTTCATTGTTTAAATGTTATGTTTATCTCCTTACCTCTTACTGAACGTGGCAACTGTAGTTTTGCGATAGATCTTCTTGCAGAGATATCATAAATCAAAACGCTAGACGATTTTACAACACTTACTTTTTTTATGCCCCCATCCCAATCGATCAATACTTTCAATATACAAGCTAACTCTTTTGACAAACCTACTGGAGGCCTCCAATTCATCTCAACCTCTCGCTGAATTACCTCTTGTACTCGAAGAGCTTCAAGATCATGTCGTCCAATGTAAATAAGCTCTTGGCCTCCATGCTTTACCAGATTATTTGTGCTCGCTTTCTTTGAAACAGCATTCTTCTTTGCGACCATTGAGCTTTTTTTTGCATTAGATACCTTTTTATTTTTTTGTATTTTTTGTTTTGATTCCACTTTCTTTTTTGGTCGATCCTTTTTGGGTACATTTTTTTTCTTAACTGGCCTTGTATCTTTTTTTTGTAACTTTGTTTTTTTCTTTTTAGGTTTTTCTTTTATCTTTACCTTTTTTATCTTCTTTTTCTCTAAAGCCTTTTTTATAGCAATTTGTTTCTTTTGCTTCTTTTTACTTTTTGGTTTTGCCAACATTGTTGCTTTTTTTATTGGATTTACAATCTTCTTCTTTTGCATTGCAACAGTATTAAAGTTAGCACTAACCGTCTTTTTAAACGGCAAGTATACAATGGATGCACCGGATGCCAATATGGCATTATTCACCACGACATTGTACACAAAGGTTTCACCTTGATACACAAAGAATAAAAGCATCAATCCTAAAAGATGCGAAAATGATGTAAATATAAACAGCTTACCCCAGAAAATAAATCTTCTCCGGCTAGCCTTTCGTCGCCAAGGCAACATAATTGATGCCTCCAATCACCTTTATTTTATCAACAATTTGAATAACTCGCCCATAATCTACCTGTTTGTCTGCTTCAACAAAAACCGTTCTATCGATATTTTTGCCTACTTTCATTTTTAATGTATCAATCATCTTGTTTTCATCAATTTTGCTATCATTTATAAATAAATCCCCATCTTTATTCACTGAAACAACAATCTCTTTAAACGTATCCTCAACCTCTTTTGCTTGTCCTTTAGGAAGTGCAACCTTGATTGAATTTTGCATCATAGGTGCTGTTATCATAAAAATAATCAGTAATGTTAAAGCAGTATCAATTAATGGTGTCAATGAAATATCAGGTACCGCTAATACATTTCTTCTTCGCTTATTTCTTCTTAATCTCATACACAACCCCTCAAGTTTAATCTAATACAACTTGTTGTACCTTTATAACAAATTTATCTGCAAGCAAGGTAACCAAGTGATCTATCTTTCTTACCTGAGAAGAACAATAGTTCCATATAATTAAAGCCGGAACAGCTACGGCCAAGCCAGCCAGCGTGGTAATTAACGCCTCTGCGATTCCAGGCGCAACGGTTGCTATATCAGCCGAATGCTTTTCACTTATTCTAACAAATGCATGGACAAGACCCCACACGGTTCCAAACAAACCCAAAAGAGGTGCCGCAGCTGCACTGGTTGAGAGCACCGTCAAATAAGCCTGCTCATGGTACACAATATCTTCTACAGACTGATCCAGATTTTGTTGAAACAGCTCCAATTGCCGTGTTGATATATCGGCCTTAGTTGTTATCGGATCAAACTGGGCAACAGATTGTAAGAACGCAATATTCTTTGCAAGAAAATATCCGGGCAGCGTTCCTTTATTTGCTTTCACCACAGCAACAAGTTCACTAAAATTTCTCACCTCTCCTATCTCATTAATAACTTTAATGATCTGCTTTCTCTTAATACGAAACAAAATTAATTTATAAAAAAAGATCGCCCAACAAATAATGGACATAAATAAAAGAATAAACAATACAATTTTACTAACAACGTCAGCCTGCTTTACCAACTGCCATATTGCGTTACCAAAAAACATGCTTGCCATTTCTCACCTTTCAAAAAATAATCTATAAAACATTACAACAGCATAACAAAAACTTAGAATTCCTCTACTCTTTGTTTTCCAAAACCATTTTTTTTAACGTTTCTTTATCATCAATATTATGTTCAATCTGAATCTCATATGCCTTTTTAAGAAATACTCCCATTTGTGGACCAGGTTCAACAATATCCATAATATCTCGCCCAAGCAATACAGGTGGTTCTGGAATTTTTTCCACCTTTGCCATTCGTGCTTTTTCTAAAAACTTATCTATCGCTGGCACCTTCTTTTTTAAAGGGGCTCCTTTAAGAGGATTTCTTGCCTGCTTATCTGCCCAAGCAACCTTTGCAAGCAGTTCCAAGGTTGCATATGGTGCAAGCTTTTTTGCAAGCCGCTTATACGCCGATGGTTTTGCTCCTGAGGCAACCAATTGAACGGGAGACATATGATATCTCACAATCAAGCTCACCCCCTCTATCAAATCTTTTTTTTTGGTAATTCGTTTAAGCAAGTTTTTTGCAATCTTTTGTCCTTCTTTGGAATGGCCAAGACTCTTCCATCGTCCTCCAATAAATTCTGTCGTTTTTACCTTGCCCAAATCATGGCAAAGTGCAGCATAAACAGCCAACAATTTTTGTTCATCTGAGTCATATTCCATATCTGCAGTAGCATCCACACATTGCATACTATGTTCAAAAACGCCACCTTCTGGATGCCATGACTCATCTTGCGGAATATCAACAATTTTCCCGACCTCCGGCAAAATTTCACTCAACCGTCCAATATCCTTGAGCCACCGAATGCCCAGGGATGGCTGCTTTGATTTTAACAGCAACTTTTCAAATTCAGACTCTATTCTTTCCACAGAGATATCAGATAGATCCATAGTCTTACAGATATTTTGTAGTTGCTCATCAGGTTGCAGACCAAACCTCCCAATAAATTGCATAACCCGAAAAAAGCGTAAGGGGTCTTGGATAAATGTATCTTTATCGGTTGCTCGCAATACCCCCTTTTCTAAATCTGCATACCCCCCGAAGGGATCAATCAACTCTTTCGTCACTAGGTCTACCCCTAAGGCATTAATCGTCAAATCTCTTCGCTTAAATGCATCTTTACATGCCATATCCGGATCAATAAAAACAATTGGCTTTCTGCCTGAACTATCTTTTCTTGGCAATGACCAATCAACATCAAGGCCATGCAACCTCAAAACACCAAATGATTTGCCAACAAGGCTCACCGGACCAAATGACTTTAAAATATGCTCAAGTTCATCCAAAGACAACCCATGAACCTCAATATCAAGATCTTTAACTGGCAATCCCAATAATAAATCTCTTACAGCTCCACCAACTAATAGCGTTCGCCCATTTTTTTTATTAATTCTCTCAACTATTGACATAAGGGTTGGATATATATCAAGAATAATATTGAGGTCATTTTGAATATTTTTGCTAATTTGTGTAAGATCCATATAATTACACCTAATTTAGTTTTTTTAAAAATACGTTATACAAAATTTCGAGGATACTCATATGAATGCATATCTAAAATATAATTTATTCTTACTTGCTTTCTCAATGTTATTACATCAAAACCCCATTGTTTGCGCCTGGAGCCACAATATACAATCTAAATTTTCTAATATTTTCATGAAACAAAAAGAAGAAACTATAGATAAAAAAATAGCCTTAAAACCTCATGGAACCCTTTCAATAGAAAATATGCAAGGAAATATCCTTATCAAAACTGATTGGAAGCAAAATTCTATCATACTTAAAGCAACAAAACAAATGAGAAAAAAGGGTAAATTTGAAAATATTACCATACAAATAAATGAACAACCTAAAAAAAATAAGGTAATAGTACAAACCTCATTCAAAGACAAAAAAACAAAGGGTACAGTTCACTATGAGCTTATCATTCCCAAAAATATAAAAATGAATCTAAAAACCCTCTACGGATCTATAAAAATTAAAAATGTTACAGGCGCAACATACGCAAAAACAGAAAAAGGAAACATTAAAATATTTGACACAAAGGGTCCCATCATAGCAGAATCAGATAATGGCAACATAGAAATTGGCAGAACACAAGGAAATATAAAAGCAAAAGCGCGATATGGCAATATTTTTATAACAGATTCAACAAAATGCATTCATGGAGAGACTACATCAGGAAACATAATAGTATCATGCAAAAACCTCCATTCACTAGGAAAAATAGCTCTTTATGCACAAAAAGGAAACATAGACCTTTGCGTTCCAACCACAACTAATGCTGACCTGCACGCCAGAACAAAAAAAGGCAAATTGATATCGGATCACTATATAAAAATCAAGCCTCAAACCGTAAAATTAAATCGTCAAACATGGGACAGATTCAAAAGAGAAGTTACAGGAACCCTTGGAACCGGTGAAGCCTTAATTAAAATGAGTGCAAACATTGGAAATATAAAAATTTCTAAACCAATGGGATAAAAATATACATCCACACAAAAAAACAATACTCAGATTAAAACCTCCTGATGAATCCATTCGAAAAATAGAACAAGCAATCTCTTTAAATATTATTCTTTTTATTGATTTCACCATCTGCAAAATTATATATTTGTAATTGAGGTATTTCTTTTATTTTTTAGCTACTAAATAAAACATACAAAAAAGGAGGGGGATGAAAAAAATAATAATTCCTATTATATTCATATTATGGCTTGGTATACATATAACAAACAGCCTTATATGTCGGCCGGAAAAATTAACAAAGAAAAAAGAAACACTCAAAAAAATAATAATTGATTTAAAAGAAACAAGAGTACGACTCAATAAATGGAAAGAAAAAACACAACTCGCACCTGAGATTATAAAACCTATTTTTATCGCTCAAGTAAAAGCACTTTCAATAACAAAAAAAACACTCAAACGAATAAAAAAAGAATTAGAAAATGAAATAAAAATAATAGAAAAATCAAGAAAGTAACTTAACAAGTCTTATCTTTATATAATAAATTCATTGATTTATCCTACTACATGGGTATATATTCATATTGTAGTTAAAACTACTTATAATGACACCTAAAAAAAAAGGAGAAGATGTATGAATAAAAATACAGCTATAGGTTTTTTTATCTTATTTTTATTGCTTTTTACTTCACATATAAAAAGCAATATTACTCATTTTATCAAATTTGACAAAATTACCAAATACATGAAAGAAAGAAAAATATCTGAATTAAAAAAAATAACAAAACACTTAAGAAATCTAGAAACAAGATTAAGATCGATCTCCGATAGAACTGAAAACGAAATACAAGATTTTATGAGACAACAAATACAACCTTTAAAATGTCAAATAATTCAATTATCACGAAAAAAAACAAGGCTCGAACAATCAATAGACCTACTGCGGATTCGACTAGAGAATAATTGAAAAAGACAAAGATCCTTTATAGCCTTCAAATAAGACTATTTAACGCGAACTCGATCTAAGAAGATTAATATAAATGTTGAATAATGGTTAAAAGAATAAAGCATTTATCTGAAAAAAATTATTAATTCCCCGTTCGTCCTGAGCTTGTCGAAGGATACGAACTCCTTATAATAACTAAGAAAAATTTTAAAAAATAGGTGAGTAATTTTTTATAAGGAAAAATTTAAATACTTTTTTATAATGATTTCATAC
>Ga0180433_10011439_pt1 | contig 10521 bp, 8 predicted proteins | sample SS_ome_8_FD_132980 | JGI IMG/M metagenome (GOLD analysis project Ga0180433, IMG submission 132980) | Hypersaline lake sediment archaeal communities from the Salton Sea, California, USA - SS_1_D_1 metaG | ecosystem: Environmental > Aquatic > Non-marine Saline and Alkaline > Hypersaline > Sediment...
ACCATATCCTAGAATATGGTTGTATGTCCCAGTGGTATTTCTAAATGTGATCTTTTATTCTACCAAGAGGGAGAAAGAGTAAAATCAATTCCCCCAATATGGCGGGCAGAACCCATGAAGAAAGTCCAGCATTTTTGAGGAAACGGTTGAGAAACAAAGATATAGAGACCAAAGAAATGGGTCATCATCCCTATTTGTCTTCCGTGTAAAACTTCTGTGTTGAAGGGACTTAGTTTTAGTATACACGTTTTACCGGGAATATCATATCCCAACCTGTCTGAGTATTGCCAGATAGTTAATGGCCTATACAGATTTAAATTATGATTTTTAAACGGATTCACTTTAAAGCCCCAGCCTTGACTTATTACATATGCACGACTGCGAGGTAGTTTATAAAGGCTTAGAGAATTGAGTATCCAGTTCAGAATAGGGTGTTCATATCCAAACAATCCTCTTCTATGGAATGTAGAATCAATTGTATCTTCAATGTCATCTATATGATCAGCCGATTCAAGTTTTTCCATGAGTTCTGATAGTATGTCCTGCAATCCTACGAGCTCTTGTTCCGATAGTTCAATTTTTTCTGTGGTAATGTAACCATCTAAATTGACCATTGCATATTCCACATTTATTGTTTTTTCCTGCATTTTATATTCCGGCGTCTCTTGTGCGATTGCAGGATTTATGGTAAGTCCAGCGAAAAGGATTACCACACCTATCATAAATATTTGTTTTTTCATAATTATCTTACACCTCCACTCTATATACGGTTGTCTAACAGCATGTCTTTTGATATTTATATACTTTTTGAATTTTTTATAAATATCTTTCGTTTAAAATCTGCAACATTCTTTTTTAACAAATATCAGATTGCAATTTATATTGTGTAATGGATGGACTTAATGTTGTCTCAATTATTGAAATTCCGCTCATTATTTTAATTTGCAGCTGTATTAAAAGTTACGCGAGGAGGGAGATTTGAACTCCCGTGATCGTAAGATCAATGGATTAGCAATCCATCGCCGTGCCGGGCTGGGCCATCCTCGCTTTTGGAAAAAGGGAAATAAAGCACAATGATAAAAAGGTTATGTTACTAAAAAATCAGGAGAAACTTAATTCGGGATATTGCATAATTGAAAACATTATATTAAAATATGGTAGACTTGTTATATTTTACTTAATGGAGGATTGGACTGAAAAATATCGACCGAAAAGTCTTGATAGAATTGTTGGGAACGAACATGCAATCACAGAGCTTAAAAGATGGGCCAATGCATGGAACCATGGTAATCCCGGGAAACGTGCTGTGATATTGTCAGGTAGTCCAGGAACAGGAAAAACAAGTAGCGCTCTTGCTCTTGCAAAAGATTATGGTTGGCCTGTAATAGAACTAAATACATCAGATGCTAGAAACGCAACAAAAATTAGGAAGGTAGCAACTTTTGGAGCCGTAAACGAGACGTTTGGCAATAATGGCACTTTTGTCTCATCGCATAAAGGTGGTAGAAAACTCATAGTTCTAGATGAGGCAGACAACCTCTATGAAAAAATAAAATATAATGGCAAAAATGACATGAGTGATAAAGGTGGAAAGAGAGCTATCATCGATACAATAAAAATCACCAAACAGCCCATGATATTGATAGTAAATGATTACTATAATCTGATAAAAGGTAGCGGTGAAAATTTAAAGAGGACATGCAAACTGATAAAGTTTTACAACCCTTACCCTAACTCTATATTTGGTTTGTTAAGACGAATATGTGATTCTGAGGGGATAACAGCTGATTTGAAAGTGTTAAAGGCCATATCAGATAGATGTAAAGGAGATATACGCTCCGCGGTAAATGATTTACAATCCATTTGTTTTGGTAAGAGACAACTTGATATACAATCGTTGAATGTCTTAGGATATAGAGACAAAAACAAGATAATATTTGATGCATTGAGGGACATATTCAAAACTAGAGATATAAAAAACATAAAAGAGAGTGTATCTAACTTAAATGAGGATCCAAATAGTGTTTTATTATGGATTGCTGAGAATCTGCCAGCTGAGTATAAAGATACTTGTGATTTGGTTAAAGGCTATGATGCAATATCTAAGGCAGATGTTTTCTTGGGCAGAACATATAGGAGACAGAACTATGGGTTGTGGTCATACGCCTGCGATATTATGAATGGCGGTGTAGCTACTGCAAAAACCCACGAGTATCAAAACGAGAAATATGCCTTTCCCTTGTGGCTAAGGGAGAGAAAAAGCAGTAAATCATATAGAGACACCAGAGATTCAATCGTTGAAAAAATGAGTGGAATATGTCACAATTCAAACAGAAAAAGTAGAGAATTTCTTTCTTTATATCTTATAAATATGCTTAGAAATGATATTGAGTTTGCTGTTAAAATTATGCATAAGTTTGAATTTACTGAAAGTGATATGAAATATCTGCTAGGTGAAAATTATTCTAGTGAGTTAGAAAAGAGTATTCATACTGCCAAAACAGATCATAAGAAACAAATCGAAAATGAAAATGAATCCGTTATATATAATAAAAAAGAAAAAGACAAAAAAGAGAATAAACAACAAAGCCTATTTGATTTCTGATTTTATATCTTCGAGCTTTTTCATTGTCTCTACTGTCTGCTGTTTGTAATAATCCTTAAGTTTGTGGTGTGTATCATCAGAAATCTGTTTTGATCTATGTTGCTTTTCAATATCCTTAAGAAGGGACATTAGGAGTGTCTTTTTTGCATTCAATAGCTCTTCGGATTCACTTGTGATATCCTTGATTTTTGATGATTTTTGTTTTCTAAATGAATATAGGGTAGAAACCACCAACAGTATTACCAGTAAAATTATAAATACAATAATATACCAGCTAACAGGAGTTTCAGTTGGTTCGTATAGAAGGAGGCTAAAAGAATTAGCAGGTACTAGATTTTTTGCACTATATATTTTGTTTCCATCAAACTCAACTGATAGTTCAGTGGTGTTGAAGATTAAGATTTTTTCGAATTCCTCAATATCTTTATTTAAAGTGTAAGTTATGGTTAATTGTATGGATGAGTCTTTTGTTATATTAAAGGAGGATATATCAAATATGTACTCGTTATTGCCAGCTGGTTCGTATTGTACTTCATTGTTACTGACAAGGACATTCACATCCTGAGCCTCAGCAGATGCCCAAAATTTTATTGTGGTATATGTTTCATTAGATGTACCAGATAACGTTAAACTTTCTTTAACTGATATGGCATCCCCCTCTTTGGATATTATAATCTGGTGTGCTTGTGTGTTAATATCTTCCCCATACACTGTGGCAGATGGAATAATTGCAATCATTAATGTTATCAGCAATATGCTAGTCAACGTTTTCTTCATAATCTTTCCAATCGGGCTGTATTTTGTAGTTATTTATGTATTTTTCTAAATTAACGGTATTTTATCATTAAAAATTGATTTTTTGGAATTAGGCAAAATTAAATTTGCCGAAATATGTATATTTCAGAATGATAAATTCTTGGAGGTTTATGAATTATAAGTTGGAACAGCAAAATGGACTAATCTTTTTTTTCTTTAAATTTTGTTGGCAGATATAGAATATAGAACAAGCAAAAGAATTCAATGTTTCCAGCAACAATTACAACGTAGATATTCCAACCGAGTAGAAATGCATGATAGCAAGATAGTATTAAAGTAAAGATCAAAGAGATTATTGCAAATAATGCTATTTGTTGTTGCTTGCTTCGACCCTCAAACATCTCTTGTGAAATATATCTCTAAACATATTAACATTTCTGATTTCCGAGATGATGTATATTAGAAGATTATGCCTATGTAATAGATAATATATGGCAAATATGCTGATACAATAGAGTTTGGTTATATTGGGGATTTTGTTTTACCGTCTGGGAAGATGGCGATACTGTCGTCGAAATGGTTTTTTCTTTTGTTTGCTATTGTGTCTGAAGAAAGAGACTTTTTTGAAATTTGGTATAGTCGCTTCTTCTATTTCAAGTTCGTCATTACTCTGCACTCGTCTGAAATTTTCATGGTCGGGTCTTGTAAGCAGGGTGATTGCAGCACCATTTTCTCCAGCACGTGCTGTCCTACCTATTCTATGTATGTACTCAATAGCAGTCTTTGGCACATCGTAGTTATAAATATGGGAGACATTTTTTATATCAAGTCCCCTAGCAGCCACATCTGTTGCAACTAGGACATCTGTTTTCTGATTTTTCAGAGCATCCAGTGATTGCATTCTTTTGTTTTGACTCATTCCTCCGTGAATCGCAGAGGCATTTATGCCATGATGTCTGAGATTCCTTGCGACAGCATCTGATTCTATCCGTGTAGCGCAGAATACAATTGCAAGATCCGATGTATTATTCTTTAGCAGATGCACAAGAAGGGAGAATTTGTCTTTCTGTTGGTAGATGTCATAATAAGTCTGATGTAGTTTGCTTTTATCCACCTGGGATTTAGTTTTTATAACTATAGGGTTGTTGAGATGTTTATTCATAAGCCTATGGATACTTCCTAATATTGTTGCACTGAACATGAGCGTTTGCCTTTTCTTTGGTACATACCGTATAATCTTTTCGACATCGTCGATAAACCCCATTTCTAACATTTTATCAGTTTCATCAAGCACGAGAAATTTTACATTTTTAAGATCTAATGTTTTTCTACGTAAGTGATCAAGCATCCTGCCAGGCGTACCAACAACTATCTCAGAAGTACGAATTTTTTTTATCTGTGGTTCTATGCCTACACCACCATACACACTTGTTGTCCTTATGCCAAGTATTTTTCCAAAATCCTTGAATATATCTGTTACCTGTACGCACAGTTCCCTAGTTGGAGTAAGAACAACCGTTTGGAGTCCTTCCCTAGCAATGACTCCATCTAATATGGGAAGACAAAACGCAAGTGTTTTACCTGACCCTGTTTCTGCTTGACCTACAACATCTTTTCCTTTAATGATTTTAGGTAAACATTTCTCTTGAATTGGGGTTAATTCCTCGAATCCTTGTTCACATGTTTTGTCTATGAGTTTTTTGTGTATGTTAAGCTCTTCAAATTTCATTTTTTCACCAATCGTAAAATATTTTTTCCTTATGCAATCTTTTCAAAATAAGTAGCTACATGATAACATCGATATCCAGTTTTTTTCTAGCTCCTTATAGCGATTCACAATATTAATCTTTGTTGTATATATATTCTCCTGTAAATATGTATGGGCCCGCTGAGATTTGAACTCAAGTCTATACCACCCCAAGGTACAAGGATGCCAAGCTACCCTACGGGCCCAAACAAGAACTTGCAATAATATTTCCATACAAAAACTTATTCTTTGATTTTGGAAAGATTTAATACGCTATCTTAGTTGAATGATATGTTTCTATGGATTTTAATGCATTAGAACTCTTTGGGCTAGTTGCAGGGGCTGTAACCTCGGCAGGTTTTATACCTCAATTGATCAGAGGATATCGAACAAAAAAACTTGAAGATGTTTCCTATTTTATGCCCATTGTTTTAACTGCAGGTATGACTTTGTGGTTTATCTATGGTCTATTCTTAAATGCTTTTGCGGTAATTGTGGCCAATATTTTTGGCGTAGTATGTTGCTTAACTCTAATAATTATGAAAAAAATTTATTCGTGATATTCCTTTTGTTGGAATATATATTTTTATAGTAAAAAATAGCAAAAGAAGAACGAAAATCAATAAATTATATTTATGGAAAAGAGGGAGGAGGTAGGCAGTAGGTAGAAAAGGATACTTAAAATTGTGAAGAGTTAAATTCAGACTGCCTACCCTTTAATATAAAATAAAGAAAATACAAGATAATAAAGATTTCCTCACATTAGGTTTAATATAGGTAAATAATAGGACCAAAGTATTTTAATAAATAAAAATATCTTAATCGCTACAATTGACACATTTACATAAACTATACTGAATTGTTAAACAGAAAATACGAAATAAATCAAGTATGCCAAATATACCAAAAGGTGCAAAGTAACGATTTAAGACATTTTTTTGAAAAGCAGAAACCCCCCCAAAAACCCATTTAAGTATGTCAAAACGATATAATGCTTTGTTGAAAGTATCATGATACTCTCAGATGTCTTTCCAAAAATGCACAAATCACCAAACACTACACGAATCAATGTTAAAAATTAACAATCTAACTTGAGTAAGCTTTCGACTATAAATCAAATGCCTACCAGAAACAAATAGGAAGAATCAGAATCATACAATAATTTTAAAAATCAATTGCTTATTCAACATCTAAAAAGGAGAATATAATCCTAATAATAATGGATACTTATTCACTCATTATCATAGGAAAACTGTAATGTATCCTTTAACTGGGCCCGTAGCTTAGGTTGGTTGGAGCACCCGGCTGATAACCGGGAGGTCAAGAGTTCAAATCTCTTCGGGCCCACTTTTTATTAACTTATCTGATCAAATATGTAATCTTCCCATTTTCTTTTACCAAGAACGATTTCTAATTCTGCCGGTGTTAAAATCGGTTTCTTATAATGCAGGTAATCATCAATTGCAATTCTTGGGCATGATGTGGAGATGAAACAATCAATATCTCTAAATCCCTGCAATGAGATGGTTGAAAAATTTTCCATTGCTATAAATAATGATTTTTTATTAAAAGAATCAAGCATCTCTTTAATGTTATATGCCAGTTCTAAACGTTGTTGACCTTTTTTCATTCCCATAAGTATTCCAAATTTTTTAGCATTCTGTGAGTTGGCAATGGCTCCGTATCTCTGCCTCAGAATCGTATCTTTTAAATCTTCTAATTCCTGTTTTTTTACAGAATTAGTATATGGGTCAGCTGCGATTACCGGTTTTTTGGAACTTAGGAGTAGACCAACCGGATGGAAGTTACCGCTTCCGATAAACAAAAACGAATCCACTTTATCTACAATGTTCATACCTGCAGAAAAGTTACATCCTAAAATCTGACCTTTGTTGGATATTCGCCTATCTCCATCAGATATAATGGGTTCTAAATTATGTTTTTGCAAAATTTTTCCTACATCATCTAGTGTATGAAGATGTTGCGCAGTTGTAACAAGACCAATTCTTTTACCATCTAAAAGAGGTATCGATTTTTCAACGACTTGGTTCACCTCCCTTGATGAAAGGGCGTTAACAAAAGTAGTAGGAATCAAAATATTTTCTAGATTTGGAATGGGTGTATGTCCTATCTGTATAACGAACTCGACACCCAAATTTTTAATTTCATAGTTTGCAATGTCACAAGCGCCAAAGCAAGGATCCGCCAAAATTATTGTGGTACATGTCGTTTCCTTTTCTATAAATTCTACAATTTTTGATGTGCTTCCCTTTAAACCCTCTGGAATTTGCAATGCTACTATCTTGTATCCTTTATCTTTAATTGTATGAATTGTTTCATCTAGATCAATAAAATACCCCAAGATTTCCATTATTTACCCTCATCTATAGTTGCAAGTATCTTCCTAAATGAATTCATTCTTTCATTATATGATCCTTCCGAAATGTCTATTTCGATAAGTTTTTCCTTGGAGGTAAATGATTCAAATGTTTCTTTTTGATTTAGATAAATTTCCCATCGCCCATCTGAAACAGTCTTTTTTCTTTGACGTTCTTCTAGCCATTTTTTTACTATTTTCTCAGGGCAGGTGCAGTGAATTAACACTGAAATAGCATCGTTTTCCTCTGCGATTTTCCTTGCCATGTCTCTATAGCTTTTCTTTTGGAAAGTTGCATCCAATACAACGTTTTCCCCTTCCTTAAGTAAATTATCTGCCTTTTCCATTACTTTTTCATAGTTATAATCGATCTTTTCTGGGGAATAAAGACCCGTGTTAACTTCATCATGATGTTTTTCGAATTTATCTATTCCAGCAAGCTCCTTTCGAATGATATCTGTGTTAATATAGTGAGCATGATAATCAATAGAAATCTTCAACGACATTGTTGACTTACCTGTTCCACTTAGTCCACTTACAATAAAAAGTAGTGGCTTTTTGTTTTTTAAATCAAGGGAAAATAGTGATGCATAGTACTGAGACAAGTCGAAATATTTTTCCGCTGTTTCAATCGTATTTTTCCGCTCTCCCTCTGGGATATTTTGGTCGCTTAACCTAAATCCAAGAACCTTTCCTCGGACATATGCCCTATAGCTTTTATAGAAGTTTAACACATCAAAGATACCTTTGTCATGGCTTTTCTCAACATATTTATCTATCAGATAACTAGAGAGATATGGATGATTAAGATAGTCAAGATCCATTGCTAAAAATCCTATGTCCGAAGCAACGTCACAATATCTAAATCGTTTGTTAAACTCAATACAATCAAAAATATGTATGTTGTCATCAGACACAACTATGTTTCCTGAGTGAAGATCTCCGTGACAATCATTTATGTGTTTTCCTTTGATTCTTTTTTCAAAGACCGCTTTTCTTTTCTCAAAAAATTTATTCGATAAATCCTTAATGTATTCATACACATCTTTTGGAATGGTTATGTCTATTACCGATTTAGTTTGTTCGAAGTTTTCTTTAATATTTTGTTTGATCGCCTCAAGTTTTCCATAACTGTCAATTTCTCTGGAGTGTTTTACAGAATTGTAAAAATCAACAAGAATATTGCAAATTCCCTCGATTGTTTCTTCATGGATTTTTTCTTGTTTTATCAGATTTGTCATTATTTCTTCTTGAGAAAATTCCCTCATTTTTAGAGCATAGTCAACTATCTCACCATTACCGTTTAATTCAAGCGTATTATTTTTTCTGGTAATGGGTAGAACCTCAAGGTAAATATCCGGGCAAAGCCTTCTGTTTAATTTCATCTCCTCTTCACAGAAGTATTTTCTTTTTTCAAGGGTGGAGAAATCAAGGAATCCAAAATTTACTGGTTTTTTCACCTTGTATGCATATTTTCCAGTCAAAGCTACAAATGATATATGGGTTTGTAATATATCAATTGACTTTACATCAGATCCATAAAACTCGGGATTTTTCAAATTTTTGAGCATGTCTGGTTGGTCCATGGAACTAGGGAAAATATCAAGTTTTTAAAAGGTTTGTCTCTAAATGGCAAATATCAGCATCATAGATATAGTTTGTACCAGCAGTAGAGAAATTGCTGATGGAATATACATTTTGTACATGCGTGTTGTATCTGTTTTCATATATTCGCTGCTCAGTACATTGCAAAGATGAATCGGTGAAATAAGATAGCCCACTAAAGAACTGATGAATATTATGCTTGTAAGACCCACAATATTTATTCCTGTAAATTGGAAGAAAGGTTCTACAAGGGGATATGAAAGTGCTACTGCTCCTAAGTTATAACCAGTTAATATACCTAGCAAGATTGGTATAATTATTATTACTATTATCGCAGGAAATGGTAGGCTCCCAATAATATCAGCAATTAGGATTGTCGCACCTGATGTTTCAAACATCTCTCTAAAAATCATAATGCCAAATATTGCTAGTGCAAGTTTCCATGTTAAGGATTTTTTGATGATTTGAAGGAATTCATTAAGTTTGATTCTTGTAATAAAATATAACAGAATAATACTAAAGATCATTCCAATGAGAAAGGATCTAATCTGTGGAAAATCTAAGAATTGTAAAAGCCCATAGAAAAATAAAGGAACTACTGGTGGTAAAAGATAAACAAGACCAGAATAATCCCTTTTTGTATTCTTTTCTCGATTTGGTACCTTTTTTATAAATTTTCTAAGGTAAAAGATACCTACGGCAATTGACGCTATAAATGCAGGAATATTGATAGCTACTAAGTAGTAGATGTTAATGTCTGAGAATTTATCACTGCAGATGAGAATCATTGCTGAGGAAATAGGATATATGGCAAACCAGATATGTCTGAACCATACATTTAGAAAATTTTTCTCGTCTTTGCTTATCCTATATTTATCCCCTTCCTCATCCATCATTGGCGCAGAAAATAGTGCGCCACCTGGAACGGGCATAAGTCCATATATTGCAGGGATTACTCCTAATGTACCACCATTTGAAAAAAACGTTCTCAGGCTGTCTATTAGCTTTTTGATGGCACCCGTTTCTTGCATTAATTTTGCAAGTATAAAAATCAAAGTCATCAACAATGCAAGCTCGATAGTTTCTGCATATAATTGGTGATAATCAAAGGAATAAATAATTGATTGTAAGGGTTGATCCTCAAAATGATAAATGGTTGCTTCAAGCATTGCCCTTGGGATATCAGCTATTTCAATTGTCTGCAATGAAAATATGCCAATAATAATTGAACCTAAAATTAATGAGATGCCAAAATTATATCTTTTCCTAATTAAAAGAATTACAACAGTGAATGCAATGGCAACTCCAATCAGATTCAACATGATTTACACAAGGTTTTATCTAGATTAACTATTTTAATCAGAAAATTGCAAGGTTTTGAATTCTTCTGCAATGGTATTATCAGCGTCATAATCTCTCGTTTGTGGATTG
>Ga0180433_10011440_pt1 | contig 10520 bp, 10 predicted proteins | sample SS_ome_8_FD_132980 | JGI IMG/M metagenome (GOLD analysis project Ga0180433, IMG submission 132980) | Hypersaline lake sediment archaeal communities from the Salton Sea, California, USA - SS_1_D_1 metaG | ecosystem: Environmental > Aquatic > Non-marine Saline and Alkaline > Hypersaline >...
CGGATCGGTGAAGTTGAGTTTTGGTCAATGTTTCGACGGTGCGGTCACTCTTCATGATCGAATGCAAATGTCGAATCTACTGAACAGGCTGCCGGTGAACTGGGGCCGTTAGGCAGCAACATTCTGTAAATGGGGTTTTTTGCTACTGAGCGTATCATTTTTCCTGGTGAAAAAGCCTTTTGATTGTTAGGTAAATTTCCAAAAGTGTCGCTCTCATTTTCTTGGCAAATTCATCTTTTGAATGAAATAGAGTATTGCAGAAATGTCGCTCGCGTTTTCACACTCATGTTGCGGCGCTGAAAGTGTTTCCATGTTTCGTAAAAAGCGAAGGGCTTGTTGCAATCGAATGTTTGTCAAAATCTCTCGGTCAGTTGCGAAACGGAATCGCTGGGTGGAAAATTAACTCATGAACCTTCCGATTGGCCGCGCACAGATTTTGTAAATCAGAGCGCGGCTTCGTCTCTAAATCCGATTCGTTCTTTTGAATTTGCGGTCGGGTTTTCACGGCCTCGGTCAATTTTCATAACATGGTCAGGCAGTTTCGGGCGCCACGGTAGTCAAAACTGTGTGCGTGTCCCGTGGGTTGCTGCCTAACCTCCGTTGCACCGGACAGCATGAGCTGTGGAGTTTTGCGTTGGTTTTCCCATCAATTTATGCAAGTTCCATTTTCAAGGGCCGGATCGGTTGAATTTAACTTTTTGTAGGTGTTGGAATGATTTTTCACTATTCCAGATCGGAGTCAATTGCCGACTCGACGTCACAGGCTGCCGGTGAACTGGGGCCGTTAGGCTTTAACAATTCGTAAGTTCAAATTAATTTAAGGAAGGGGTTTACCATGAGTAATAGAGAAGAAGTTATTCAAGGAATTTCAGAATTTATTAGTTCAAATAAGAGATTTCTCTTTCTCAATGGAACTCATCAATATGAAAAACATGTGATAGTATTAAAGACAATTTTTACCGTATATGAACCACCAGCTAGTATTTTGATTCGCGTTAATCATACTCAAAATATTGAATCTATCATTAATCCTGTAATAAAATTCAAGTCGCGTCTAAAGACAGGAAAAACATACAACATTGGCAAGGGATTTTCTCTTAACTTTGATACGATCAATAAACAATCATGGGGTTCTTCACCAAGAAAAATTGATATTGCTGTATTATATCCGCTTGATTCATTGAACGAGAAGACAGGGGATGAGAATATTCAGAGTATTTTATCACGAGATCCAGATAAAATATTTTTGGTTACCTGGACAGATAATAAAGATTTTAGTTGGATTAACCATTTTGAACCAGATAGAATTTCATATGATGCCGAGGAGGAAGATCCAGAATATCATGAGAGAGTTAAAGACGTTGTTAATTCAACTTTTAGGAAAACTCATGCTTTAAAAAATGTACCGAATTATGCGAGTCACGTCGAACCGGAATATTTAATTAGAATCCTTTGCCGTGGTCGTTGTGGGAAAACCCGCTGGGCAAGGCTTGATAAAAAATTCCCCGGTCAAACAGCACTTAGGAACGCAACTATGGGCGAATATCACGCAACTTGTCTAAAATGTGGTTATGAAGCCAATGATAGTTATAATTGGTACCGGTAAAAATTGTTAAAGCCTAACCTCCGTTGCACCGGACAGCATGAGCTGTTTAGGTCTTAGAATGTCATCTCAGAACTTTATGCAAATCGCATTTTCAAGGGCTGGATCTGATAAGTTCTGTTTTTGTACATGTTTCAAAGGATTGGTCACTATTCATGATCAGTTGCGGTTGCCGATTCGACGTCACAGGCTGCCGGTGAACTGGGGCCGTTAGGCAGCAACATTTAATAATTGGTTTTTTTCTTTGCTCGTGTATCATTTTACCTAGTCAAAAAGCCTATTGATTGTGTGATACATTTCCGGAGCTTCTGGTTCTCGTTTCCCGTGCCAATGTACCTTTTGAAAGTTGTGGAGAATTTCCGAATCGTCGCCCACGTTTCCTGAATCGTGTTGTGGCGCTGAAGGTGTTTCAAAGTTTTGCGAGAAGCGAAGATTATTTCGCAATTGAAGGTTGGTCAAATTCTCAGAGTCAGTTGCACACCGGAATCGCTGGATTAGAAAATTACCGGTTCAACCTTCTGATTAGCCGCGCACCGATTGTTCCAATCAGAGCGCGGCTTCATTGCCAAGCCCGATTCAAGCATTTGAATTTGCGGCCGGGTTTTCACATCCACGTTATATTTTCAACACTTTGGTAATTTAGTTTGGGGCGCCACGGCACGTTCAATTCGGTGCATATCTCCGGGGTTGCTGCCTAACCTCCGTTGCACCGGACAGCATAAGCTAGTCAGCTCTTGGAATGTCATCTCTCGCCGGAATGGAAGTCGCATTTTTCAGGGATCGATCGGTTGCATTCAATTTTCTGCACATTTCGGAAAGAATGTTCACTACTCATGATCGAATGCAAATGCCGGATCGACTGGACAGGCTGCCGGTGAACTGGGGCCGTTAGGGGCAAGGTTTTAATTTGAATCCAATCTAATATAAAGTACCTTAATTGGAGGCCAAAATGACTGATTTTTATTTGACACAATCGGACGCAGATCAATTAATTGCTGTGGAAAAGCACCGTGAAGATAAGGAGGTATACGATTTTCCATCAAACGGTGAATCTTTATCAATACCTCTTAAGTCAGCTGATAAACGTGAAGATTTTATGATAGATATTTATAGGGGTAAAATAAACTTGTTAAAAACAACTAATCAGACTAGGGCACGTAAAGTTGTGCCATTAGTTAGACTAGATTTTGGAGGTTCTCCACATCAAAATCCAGATGGTACTGAGGTTCCCTGCCCACATATTCATATCTATAGAGAGGGATATGCAGATAAATGGGCGTTTCCCCTTCCCGAAGATATTTTTTCAGGTACCAGTGATCGAATCCAAATGCTTAATGAATTTATGAGTTACTGTAATGTGACTAAAAAACCTAATATTCAGGGAGCGATTTGGTGATGGAAAATTCAATTAAAGGTTTAATTGATGATTATATAGAGTGGCTCCGTAGTACCATTGTTTTAAATCAAATAGAGGAATGGATTGAAATAACTACTCCATATTTAGATAGGCATAATGACTATCTTCAGATTTATGTTAAGAAAGAAAATGACAATGAATTTCTACTTACAGATGATGGATATATAATTCAAGATCTAGAGAGTTCTGGTTGTTCTCTGGATAGTGAAAAACGATGGGAATTATTACAGCTTACGTTAAATGGATTTGGCGTTAAACTTAAAAATAAGTCACTATTTTCTATTGCGACGAAAGAAAATTTTAAGAATAAAAAACATAATCTACTTCAGGCAATGTTGGCCGTTAATGATTTATTTTACCTTGCGAGACCATTCGTCTCAAGTCTCTTCTTAGAAGATGTTATAAAGTGGTTTGATGAAAACGAGGTTAGATATGTACCTAATGTGAAATTTACTGGAGCTAGTGGTTATGACCATTTTTATGATTTTGCTATTCCCAAATCGAGAGAAAACCCTGAACGATACGTAAGAGCTATTAATCGACCTGACAGAAATAACGCAGAATCTTTTGCTTGGTCTTGGATTGATACTCGTGAATCAAGAACTGAGGGCTCTCGTGCAGTAGCCATATTAAATGACATTGAACATTCTGTTTCACCGTCTATTTTTGAAGCATTTTCCAGTTATGATATTGATTCAGTTTTATGGAGTGAAAGAAGCAATTTTACTCCAATGTTCGTGAACTAACCTTGCCCCTAACCTCCGTTGCACCGGACAGCACTAGCCACGTGCTTTTGGAATGTTTTTTAAGTAATTGTTGTGTGTTGTATTTTCACGGGCCGGATCGGGGAAGTTTCGTTTTTTGAAATGTTTCGAAGGTTCGGTCACTATTCATGATCAAATGAGACTGCCGAATGGACGTCACAGGCTGCCGGTGAACTGGGGCCGTTAGGTGGCATTCTCACTTGAGTTCAAGTTTTTCGAATAAACCGCTATTTATTAGAGTTATTAGGGGGTATGTCATGAAGCTCAAACTTACTTTGGTTTTGATACTTGGCAGTAGTGTATTTATCCAATGTCAGGATCTAAATGAACCATCCCGCCCCGCTGAGGAGACGGACAACATTCCTCCACAAGTTTTGTATGTCTCTCCAGAAGATAGTGCTGAGGCCTCTATTGATTCAAAGATATCCGTACGGTTCTCTGAGCCTATTGGTGATTCTGACAAATATTTAAAATGGATATCTGTTGTAGGGAACAGGGAAGTAACCGGTAGCATCTTTGTTGATGGTGATGCTTTGCACTACAGCCCTGATAGTCTTGTGTACAGTACTTGGTATACAGTTGATCTAAATACTAATGTGGTCGATACAGCAGGCAATCATTTGGAGAAAGCGTTTGAATGGAGATTTTTCACTGAATCAAAACCGGATGATCCTGATACTAATATTACAGAACAAGATACGATTCCACCGTATGTGCTTTCTGTCAGTCCAAACAATGCCTCAGGCGAGGTTTCGGTGGAGACGTCTCTCAAAGTATCCCTGTCTGAACCTGTTAAAAACGAATCAGGTAATGGGATAATTCTTGAAAGCTCTTCAGACTCTGTTGCAGGCAGAATTACTATCGAGAGCACAGAAATTACATTTATACCCGGCAGTAGTCTGGAATATGAAACTACCTATACTGCCACCGTGACGACTTCTGTAACTGATACCGCTGGTAATAGTTTGGAAAAGGAATTTTCTTGGTATTTTGTTACAGAAGATATCCCACCAGATGTTACACCACCAGAAGTCGTTTCAGTATTTCCGGAAGATGGGACAAGGGATGTTTCTGTTGATACCAGGATTTACGCAGTTTTTTCAGAAAACATCAATGCTGCTGACGGTGATATGTACATGAATAGGATTCAACTTGGTGAAAGTCCTGACGTTTCTGGTGAAATTATCTGTAGGGGGGATACAGTCGAGTTTATGCCCAACTCAACACTAACTCAGGGCACTAGTTATGCAGTGGTGCTTGCCACTAACATAACTGATGAATCCGGTAATAATCTTCTGGAAGAGTTTGAATGGGTATTCGTAACAGCCGGAGAAGCTCCTTGGAAAATCAACGGGAACTATGGAAACTACAAAATTCAAAGGATTGATAATGATGAGCAAGGAAATATTTATGTCGATGGACGATTTAATGGCCCAAATGATGATACTGATTATTTTCTGGCGAAGTTTAATTCGAATGGTGAATTAGTTGAATTTGAGGAGTTCATAAGTGAGAATCATGATTATGCAGGTCAAACCACAGCTTTTAAATTCCGTAATGGAGCTTTGTATTTGATTAGGAGAGACGAGACACTACTAAATGAAATCTATTATGTAGAAAAGCGATCTCCTGACCTTAGTTTGATTTGGCAGGTTTCGGTTGATAATCATGGCCCTGGTGGAGCAATTGGGGTAGGAGAAAGCAATTTTGTATATGCTGGATTCTATGATAGCAATGTATTAGCAATTGCCGATGACAATGGTACTGTCGAGGAAAGTTGGCAGGAACCGGGATCTGGGGTGGACGATATTGAAGTCAATTCGGGCGATATTTTTATCGCAGGAGAAATGGGAGGGAGTTCAATTGATGCATATCTAACTAAGCGAGATAGTTGGACTATAACATACGGTAATCCAAATGTATATGATGGTTTTCCATTGATTGAAGTATCCGGTGAACACGATCTTATCTATTTTGTAGTTAATACAATGATTAATGGGTATACGCCGACAATACGTGGGTATAATTTCGATGGTGACTCCGTTTGGACTGAAATTCGTCCTAACTTGGGCCGAATTCAAGGTGCTGCACTTGATAGCGATGGGTATCTTTATGTTGTAGGCAAATGGTCAAGTTCGAGTCCTTCAAAATTTGGGCCTGAGGGATTAGTGTGGGAAACGGATGATCCGATAAGTAGCCCTGATTGGCGTGCGGATGTAACAATATTTGGAAACACTGTTTTTGTAGTAAACAGTACTAGTAGGGTACTAAGGTTTAATAAAGAAGATGGAACTCAAATTGAATAAAAGGAACTTGACCCAAAAAGTTAGACCAGGGGGGTATGTGGATTTTGGATGGCGCAGGAATTATGTTTGAATACAATGAGAGGAAAGGAGCCCATCCATGGCACCACGCTATTCACCCCAACTGAAATCACAGGTCGCATTAGAAGTGATCGACCACGACAAGAGCCCGGCGGAAGTCGCCCGCGCGTACGACGTCCATCCCAACACGGTCCGCAATTGGGTGCAGACCTTTCGAGACAATGCGTCGGCGATTTTTGCCAAAGACGGCGAAGTGCAAGGTTTGGAACAAGACATTCGCGAATTAGAACAACTCGTCGGGCAGAAAGAACGCGAGATTGCGGTGTTAAAAAACTTCTTGGGGCAGCCCAATTCACCACGGCGGAGCAAGTAGCGATGGTCGAGACAGTATGGCAAGACTACGGCTTAAATCGCTCGCTTGCGGCGCTTGGGTTGCCCAAATCCACGTGGTATTACCATCAGCAGGAGCGGCAGACGCTGTCTGAACGGTATGCCGAGGTCAAATCGCGGATCGAGGCGATTATTCAGGCGCACCCCGAATATGGTCGGAAGCGGATTCAGGTCGAACTCCGGGAGGCGTATGATATCCGGTTGAACCACAAGGTCGTGGGGAAACTCCTACGCCACTGGGACCTGGCCCAACACCGGTGTGTCCGGCAAACCGCGCCCAGTGTCCTGCAGGATGCCATTGCCACTGCGGGGGCCGCCGCTAACTTGGTGCGCAGGCTCGACGGCGACTCGCTTGGGGGCGGGGATGTCCTGTATACGGATTTTACGCAGATTGCTTATCAGGGCGGGAGGCGCACCGCGATGTTGATGCCGATCATTGGGCATACCAGTAAGTACATTTTCGGCTGGGCGCTCCAGCGGACCCGGGATGCACACCAAGCCTTGGCCGCGTGGGCTGATGCCAAAGCGAGGCTCCAGAGCGCTGGGTTGGCCGTCGGGGACAGTATCATGCACCACGACCAAGATAGTGTCTATACGAGTCATCAGTGGGCGGATCAACTCCTCCGCCAGGATCACGTGCGGTTATCGTATGCGACCAATGGCGCGAAAAGTAACCCGGCGATGGAGTCGTTTAACGGCCACTTTAAAGGGCCGCTCCAGTCGGAATTTGAGGCCGCCCCCTCCCTGGAAGCGCTCCAGGCCGTGATTCGGAAGCGGGTAACAGACTGGAATCACGAGCGGCGCCATTCGGCCTTGGACTATCAAACTCCCGCGACATATATACAGCACCAATTGGAAGACAATGGTACAAAATAGGAACAACAAGGCGACTCACCACCCCGGCCGGGGTGGTGAGATTCCTGCGTTCACACAAAACCCACCCCAGGGTGGTACAGCTTTTGGGGACAGGCTCCAAATTAAAATTATCGGGTCCACCTAAAAGTGGCTTATTTAGTGTGAATTGTTGTTTACATGTTTTGGTATTAAAAACCAAGATTATTTAGTTATCTTCATTTTCCATCTATTCCCAAATAATACATTGTCTAAAATATTTTTGTAAAATGCCACCTAACCTCCGTTGCACCGGACAGCATGAGCTGTGGAGGTTTTGGAATGTTCACCCAAAACTTGATGGAAGTTGTATTTTCAGGGCTGGATCGGGCAGGGTCAATTTTTGTAGGTGTTTCGAAGGAACGGTCACTATTCATGCTCGAAGCAGATTGCCGAATTTCTATCACAGGCTGCCGGTGAACTGGGGCCGTTAGGCAGCAACATTCTGTAAATGGGTTTTTGGCTACTGAGTGCATGATTTTTCCTATTGAAAAACCGGTTTGAACGCGGAGTAAATTGACGAATGTGTTGCTTCTCGTTTTCAGTGCAAATGTACCTTTTGAAAGCATTGGGGCATTGCGGAAGCAGCGCTCGCGTTTTCACACCCGTCTTGTGGCGCTGAGGGTGTTTCAAAGTTTTGTGAAAATCGAAAGTCATGTTGCAATCGAATGTTTGGCAAATTCTCAAGACGAAGTACAAACCGGAATAGCTGGGTTGTTCAATCATCTCACCAACCTTCCGATTGGCCGCGCACAGATTGTCCCAATCAGAGCGCGGCTTCAACTCAAATTCCAATTTACCTTTCTAAACTTCCGGTCGAGTTTTCGAATCCACTTTCCATTTTCAGAGCAACGAGAGTTTATCTGTGGGCACCACGGCAATTTTCACTGGGTGCGTGTCCCCAGGGTTGCTGCCTAACCTCCGTTGCACCGGACAGCATAAGCTGTTGAGTTTTGCATTGGTTTTCCCATCAATTTATGCCAGTCGCATTTTCGAGGGCCGGATCAGGGAAACTCAGTTTTGACAGGTGTTTCGAAGGTCGGGTCACTATTCCAGATCATTGGCGATCGCCGGATGTCCGCAACAGGCTGCCGGTGAACTGGGGCCGTTAGGTGGCTTTTTAAAATAAGGAGGCAATATGTCATTGCATGATATTTATTTATCGATTGATTTGGAAGATATTCAAAATTTTATTAGTGAGGGCAGAGAGGAGGATTTGCATTTAGAATTTAAAAGGATCAATGAACCGAATCTCTCGAATAATGATGATAAAAAGAACCTAGCAAAGGCTTTATCTGGTTTTGCGAATTCAAGTGGAGGTATTGTTATATGGGGAATCGATGCCCGAAAAAATCATGATGGAATAGATTGCGCTGATGAACCAGTTCCTATTCAAAACTTACAGTTATTTTTGACTCGTTTAAATGAATTTACTGGCACATTTGTATCGCCTATTGTAGAGGAAGTTGAGCATAGAATTGTTGAGGTAGAGCAAGAAAGCAATACAGGATTTGTTTTAACTTATATACCAGAAAGTGGTATCGGACCTCACATGGCAAAATCCAGAGAATACCGTTATTATAAAAGGAGCGGTGATAGTTTTTATAAAATGGAACATTTTGATATTGCTGATATGTTCGGTCGACGCCCCAAACCTAACTTACATTTTCAATACGATTTACGGCTTGGTTCATCATCAGGGAATCGAAGGGATGTCAATATTGTGTTTGGTATAAAAAATACTGGAAAAGGCATTGCAAAATATCCTTACTTAAAAATTACTTTGAATGAAGCATATACGATAAGAGTGCACGAAAGTCCTCCAACTAATCATATTGCATTACCTGAAATACAAAGTCCAATCGGAGACCAATCTAATACTAGATATTATGGGGCAACTGGGGATATCGTCATTCATCCTAATACTTTACTTGATATATGTGATATTCGAGTTCAAGTAAGAAATGACATGGTGGTTGATGAGATTGAAGATGTAATCATTCAATATACTTTGCACGCTGAGGGAATAAATCCAAAGGAAGATGAAGTTGAAATCCCAGGATATACTATTATGCAGTATGCATATTCTTAAAAAGCCGCCTAACCTCCGTTGCACCGGACAGCATGAGCTGTCCAGCTCTTGGCCGGTTCACCCAGCATTTGATCCAAGGCGCATTTTCCAGGGCCGGATCGGTGAACTTCAGTTTTGGCAGGTGTTTTGAAGTTTCGGTCACTATTCCAGATCAAATGAGATCGCCGACACATCGCAACAGGCTGCCGGTGAACTGGGGCCGTTAGGCGCAATGTTTTTAGGAGAGTAATGCGGATACAACCGTGGTTCTATATGTTGATTCTCATGAGTGTGTTTTGTGGGCACGTTTTGGCGCAATCGACCGCCGAACCAGAACCCGCCGATGCCTGGGTCATAGCAGGCGTCGGTGTCTCCACGGATCCCGACTGGTGGAGTCTGAGTGGAAGTGTGGGGTGGGCGAGGCGCGATCACTCGTGGTAATTGACCGCTGGTCATGCGGAAACGTGGAGCGCCGGGGCCGCGGGACCCCATCAAGTGTTTGGCGGGATGACCACCGGCTGGCGCTGGGAGGGACACTCCGGGGTGATCAGCGCCTTCGGTGGGCCAGCGGTCCTCCGTAAATCGGGGAAGCGGCAGCATGCCTACACCGAAGTTGGGGGCGTGGGGACCGTCCATGTGTACATGTCTCTTTCCTCTGAGGTTGGCTTGGGCTTCGAAGTGGTTGGCGTGTTTACACACCAGTCCTCCTATATTGGATTGCATAGTTCGGTACTACTTCATGGTGGCTCCTAGCCGCTACCATTGCGCCTAACCTCCGTTGCACCGGACAGCACTAGCGATGTGCTTTTGCGTTGGTTTTCCCAGTAATTGATGCAAGTCGCATTTTCGAGGGTCGGATCGGATGAGTTTAAATTTTGTAGGTTTTTTGCAGTTTTGGTCACTATTCCAGATCGACGCCAAATGCCGGATCGACATCACAGGCTGCCGGTGAACTGGGGCCGTTAGGTGTACGGTCACAGTTGGTCTTGTTCGTCTGGAGGAACGTCCGGTACTTTATCCAATACCTGCTCATATTTTTCTCGACGACCACCTTCTCCGC
>Ga0180433_10011441_pt1 | contig 10520 bp, 8 predicted proteins | sample SS_ome_8_FD_132980 | JGI IMG/M metagenome (GOLD analysis project Ga0180433, IMG submission 132980) | Hypersaline lake sediment archaeal communities from the Salton Sea, California, USA - SS_1_D_1 metaG | ecosystem: Environmental > Aquatic > Non-marine Saline and Alkaline > Hypersaline > Sediment...
ACGCTTGTCGTTAAACCTATTGCCCAACCTCTTCTTCTCGAAGGAAATAATGCTGGAGCAGCAATAATAGTATTAGGTAAAACTGCTGCGGCACCAATCCCCTGAATAGATCTTGCAATTAAAATACCGGATAATCCTGTTGCAGTACCTCCAACTATTGACCCTGACAAAAATATAATATATCCTCCAAGAATTATTTTGTTATATCCTGTTACATCTCCAATCTTCCCCAATATAGGACTTAGAACAGCTTGAAAAAAAGTATAGCTGATAGCAACCCATATTAGACGAGTGGTATCAATTTGGTACTCTTCCATAAAAAATGGTAATGCTACTTTTATTATATTAGCGTTGATAGATGCTGCAGCTAAACCCATAAGCAATATAAAAAAAGGAATCTTTGATTTGATGTTTTCTCTATTCATGACTATTACTTATCCCCATAATTTTCTCGAAAAATAATCAGCTTAAAAGATATTTTATGATAACTATATACAATCCTGGGTTCATAGTCATATTAAATCATATAAAAAACCATTTTCTTAGACCTTCGCTGGTATCAGTCCTCTGCCCTCTTTGTAAGATCTAGCGGAACTGCCTTGAGCTCTTTTTGCTGTACATGACAAGAAAAATAATGATCTCCGTCAACAATACACAAAGGCGGCTCCTGTTGTTTGCAGATTTCTTCTGCCAGCCAGCAGCGAGGGTGAAAGTAACAGCCTGATGGAGGATTGATGGGACTGGGAACATCTCCTTCTAATGTGATTCGCTTCTTGTTCAGGTCTGGTTTGATATCGGGAATGGCCGAAAGAAGGGCTTGAGTGTAGGGATGGATAGGCTTTTTATATAGAGCTTCTTTGGTGGCAACTTCCACCATTTTTCCCAGGTACATCACCCCGACTCGGTCACAAAGGTACTGAATCACAGAAAGATCATGAGAAATAAAGAGATAGGTCAGGTCAAACTGATCCTGCAATTTCTCCAGAAGGTTCAAGATCTGAGCACGTATGGAAACATCCAGAGCCGATACCGGTTCATCACAGACAATAAGTTTTGGGTTTAAGGCTAAAGCCCGTGCAATCCCAACCCTTTGCCGCTGTCCACCGGAAAACTCATGGGGGTAACGGTTGGCATATTTGCTTCTGAGGCCAACAATCTCCAAAAGTTCTTCGATACGGCGAGTCAGTTCAGAACCTTTACAGATCTTATGAATTTCCAAGGGCTTACCGATGATAGATCCCACGGTCATTCTTGGATTTAAAGAGGAGTAGGGATCCTGAAAGATAATCTGGACATTCCTTCGCAAATTGCGCAGCTGTAAATTGTTATAGTTGACAATATCCTGACCCTCAAAGAGGATACTACCTGCAGTGGGCTGTAGCAGGCGCATGATTAGTCTGCCAGTAGTGGTCTTACCACAGCCTGATTCACCCACCAGACCAAAGGTCTCTCGCTTGGGGATATTAAAGGTGATTCCGTCTACGGCCTTAACATGAGCGGTCACTCTGGAAAAGATACCGCCATAGAGGGGAAACCATTTTTTAAGGTCTGTTATTTGCAATAAATTCTCTTTTTTTATTGTCACTTTTTGTCTCCTCCTTTTGATTCGGCCAGCCAACAACGGATCTTGCGGTCTTCCCCCACGTTCACCAGGGGAGGCTCCTCTGTCTTACATTTATCAAAGGCAGCATAGCACCGGTTGTGAAACCGACAACCGGAAGGGAAGGACAATGGATCCGGTACATTGCCAGGAATAACAAAGAGCTTTTTCTGCTTAACTTCTACGGTCGGCACGGATTTGAGTAAACTTTCCGTATAAGGATGAAGAGGCTTCTCAAAAAGGTCTTTAGCATAAGCCTCTTCCATAATCTGACCAGCATACATAACTATAACCCGCTCTGCCATCTCGGCAATGACCCCCAAATCGTGGGTAATAAAGATGATGGCCATGCCTAACTGCTTTTTTAGTTCTCTCATCAAGGTCAGGATCTGAGCCTGAATGGTCACATCCAGAGCAGTGGTAGGTTCATCAGCAATGAGCAGCTTTGGGTTACATGCTAAAGCCATGGCAATCATGACCCGCTGTCGCATACCTCCTGACATTTGGTGTGGATACTCATTAACACGACGCTCCGGCATGGGGATTCCTACCAGTTTTAGCATTGCAACTGCCATAGACAGTGCCTTCTTGCGGGACATCCCCTGATGGATCTGGTATATCTCTCCAATCTGGTCGCCAATGGAAAATACGGGGTTTAAACAAGTCATAGGCTCCTGAAAAATCATGGATATTTGCCGGCCACGAACTTTGAGCATCTCGGACTCGCCCTTTGTTAAGAGGTCTGATCCGTCAAGGAAAATTTCTCCGGAAACAATCCGTCCGGGAGGACTGGGTACCAGCTGCATGATACTTAAGGAAGTCACACTCTTACCACAACCGGATTCACCTACAATACCCAGGGTTTCTCCTTTATTCACATGAAAAGTAACACCATCCACAGCACGGGATACGCCTTCGGGAATGTAAAAATAAGTTTTAAGGTTATCTACTGCAAGAAGTCTGTTATTTGCATTCATACTAACACCTGCCTAAAAGGTTTAGAGATTCATTTTTGGATGCATGCTTATTTCCGTAAACGGGGATCGAGAACATCCCGCAAGCCTTCACCCACAAGATTCAAGCTCAATACGGTAAACAGGATACCCAAACCCGGGAAAATCGGCAGCCACCAGGCCACTTGCATATAACCACGTCCGGCGGCAATCATGGACCCCCAGGCAGAAACATGGGGACTCACTCCTAATCCTAAAAAACTGAGGGTTGCCTCTGTAAGGATCACGATACCCATGCGTAATGTTGCCAAGACAACCAGGGTATGGGTAATGTTTGGCAAGATCTCCTGAAACATAATACTCCATGAGTTACGGCCAATAGCCCAAGCGGCTTCCACATAAGGCTTTTCTCGCTCTGAGAGAACCTCTCCCCGCACAAGACGAAAAAAAGGGACCCAACCTTTTAAGGTTAGAGCAAATATCAGGTTCCAGGTACCCGGTCCCATAACTCCCATAACCAGGATTAAAAAGAGAAGTAGCGGAAAGGCCAAAAGCCAGTCCACAAACCGAGAGATATAGTCATCGAATCTTCCCCGAAAGAAACCGGCAGCCAAACCCAGGGACGCCCCTACCATTAATGAAAAAAATACAGAACCGAATCCAACAAGCAAAGAAACCCGCGCCCCATATAAAACCCTCGTTAAAATATCGCGGCCCAGCATATCAGTACCCAAAGGGTAGCCAGGTTCACTTAATGGACTCCAAAAACCTGGACGTAAACGCACCATTAAATCTCCACGGGTTGGGTCATGTGGAGTCAGAAAAGGTGCAAAGATGGCTACAAAGAAGACCAACAGGAGTACGGCTAAATCAAAGCCTGCCGTAGGATCACGAAGTAAACGAAAAAAATTTTTTTTCAACGATATCACATCCTTTGTCTAAGTTACCAACGGATACGGGGATCAACGAGTGTATAGGCAATATCTACAATCAGGTTCACTATGACAAATACCAGGGCAAAAAAGATTACGCCCGCTTGCACCACTGGATAGTCCCTGGCAAAAATAGCACCCCTGATCAAGTTACCCAACCCGGGCCAGGAGAAAACAGTTTCAATGACAATGCTTCCGCCTAAACGGGAACCAGCTTCCAGTCCTGCCACGGTGATCATGGGAATCAGGGCATTACGCAAAGCATGGCGATAGACCACTCTACGCTTTGTAAGTCCTTTACTGCGGGCTACATTGATATAGTCCTGATTCAGAATTTCCAGCATACTTGAACGTAAAATACGGGCAATGATAGCACTATAGCCCATCCCTAGGGCTAAGGCAGGAAGAATCAGATGACGCAATGAAGTAATTAAGGCATGACCGTTTAAGGTCAGTATAGAGTCAATAATCAAGAATCCAGTAATTGTTGTAGGGTATGATCCGTATACCGAACGGCCCATGGTAGGTAGGACACCCAGATAAACAGAAAAAAAGAGCATCAATAGTATGGCAAACCAAAAGCCTGGCATGGAAATTCCTAAAAAGTTTACACCCATGATCAACCGGTCCCACAGGGAATTATGTCTCACTGCAGCAAGGATACCAATAGGAACTCCGATGACAAATGATATGAACATTGCAACTAAGGCCAATTCCGCAGTGGCAGGAAAACGCTCTTTGATTAAATCCCATACCGGTCTTTTCATGTAAAAGGAATAGCCCAATTCTCCCCTGAAAACGCCGCTGATAAAGTCGTAGAGTTGAATGTGAATGGGCTTATCCAATCCCAGTTGTTCCGTAAGCCGGTCAATGTCCTCCTGCGTAATCTCTTCTTCCCCTCTTAGCATCAGGTCTACAGGGTCTCCAGGTGAGATGCGCAGAATAAAAAAGGTGAACAAAGTGATAAAAATCACTATACCAATCAGGTATAAGAACCGTTTGATTAGGTACCGTATAGACATCTATTAACACATCCTTCTTATTTGGACAATTTAAATTATATTTATTACTCTTCTTCTTGGTAATTGGGTAATTGACTAATCCACTTAGTTTTCATTATACAGTACTATTTTAAAAAATCAATAATATTTGAAAATATTTTTTTACTTATTTTATAATGTTTATTTAAATATTATATAAAACTACAACCGGTAAAAAACTTAAGCTAATTTTCATTGCAGCTTTAATCATCTAAATAGTACTAGTATATAATTATTTGAGTATATTTTTACTTAAGGTAGAATTTCAGTTTCCAAGCATATACTTAGTTGAAGCCACAGTGCAACAAGACTCAACAGGAAAAATAAAGCCTGATATTTTTATATGTTTTACATAATAACTATAGTCATTAAGTCCTTCAAAATCCCCAACTTTAGTATTGGAAGATTACCTATAGAGCCATTTCTTGTTATTCTGTTCTTTTAGAATTATTTAGAAGAAAAATCTTTAATTTTAATTATTTATATAATTTTTTATCTTCTTATTAATTTAAAAAAGAATTCATAGCCTCAATGGTTTTTTTGGCAGCAGTATAAGAATCAGGAACGGGTAATATTTCAGCTGAGATATAACCCTTATAGTCTATCTCTTTTAACACTCTGGTCATTTTCATAAAATCAAAATGACCCATGCCCGGAGCCAAACGATTATTATCTGAATAATGGACGTGAATAATGTAATCCCGAGCTTCTCTTATATTCCCCCACATATCATCATCTTCAATGTTCATGTGGAATGAATCAATCATCATCTTTACATTTGACAGCTTAATTTTATCCAGATATCTCTTGCAGTCTATTATGGAATGAAAAAAATCATCCTGAAAACGGTTAATTGGCTCTAAAGCAATATACACTCCTTTTTCCATTGAATAATTGTTACATTCTGTAAGGCACTCTGTAATAAAATCTTCGGATTGGGAATGACTTTTATTTGCCCATCCTTTAATCAGTCCTACAACCACCACTGCTTTGAAAGGTGAGGCGAATTCTATATTCTTTTTCATTCTTTGAACCGCTGCTTTACGAATAGATTTATCCAAAGAAGTAAATATCAATCCATCCCTGACTGCTGCTCCTCCGGTAGATAATGCCGAAATCCCAATCTGGTAACGGTCTACTAAATCTTTCAATTCAGGTAAAGATATTTCTTCAGGGTCTACTACAGATATTTCTATTCCGTCAAAACATAATTCCTTAGCAACAGAAATTGCCTTTTTAAAATCACCGGAAAATAAAGATAAACCCCTTTCTACTTTTAGATTTCCAAACAATCCCACACCAAGCTGACTTTGATTTCTGACAGAAGTCATAAAACTGGTTTTCATATATTTCCTCTATAATATTACGGGTAAATTTAAATATTTTGCTGGTTTCATGCCTTTCATTATTCAACAGTATTTCCTTGATACTATTTTATTCTATTACATACATCTAAGTACCAAGTTTATTCTTAAAACTTTTAAACTAAAATATCAGAAAAATCTGAAAGAATTTTGTTTGTTTTAAGCCTTTTGGATTGCTATTGCACGTATTGGTGAACCATCTCTATCTTTTATTTTTAGAGGTAATGCAAAAAAAGTAAATTCTCCTTCTCCCAGTTCTTCCATGTTAACTAAACCCTCTACAATTAACACAGAATTTCCTAATAAGATTTCGTGTATTATCTTCCAATCATTAACATTTGGGCAAGGAACATCCAAACCTATCAGTCCTACTTTCTTCTTAGCAAGCCATTGAGCAAGTTCCTTGGATACATAGGGGAAATCAGAGAAAAACTCTTTTTTGGGATACATTTTATCCCACCCTGTATGGAATAGTAGGCTGAACCCTTTATCTATAAAAGATTCATATTGAACAATATCTTCTACTAGAATTGCTTCTTTTGGTTTCTTGAAAGTCAAGTCAACTTTAATAGCCTGTACAATACATCTATTAAGATGGATTTTATCGATCGTTTCTCCTTCATTAAAAAAATGAAAAGGTGCATCCAGATGAGTTCCCTGATGAGTCGATAATGTAATACGAGCAAGATTATAACCTAATGTATCAAGACTGGAATGTTCACTAACAGAACACTTAGGGTCCATTGGCATAGTTAGTGCCTTATCGTATATTTCAGCACTTAAATCAATAATCTTTCCTTTATACATTTAAAATCTCCTCCAATTTGTTTTTAGATATTTACAGAGATCAACTTACTCACTTCCGGCAAAACTTGATAATTCTCCTAATCCTTCACTACCCATGGCCAGATACCCACCATCAGCAAATATATCTGCTCCGGTAATACAACTTGCATCATCACTCAGCAAAAAAGCTACTACTGCAGCGATTTCTTCCGGTTCTGTTAGCCTTCTAATCAGATGAAATTTACCCCATATCGGTTCCCATTTTTCTCTTCCTTCACCATTCGTGGCCTTCTCAACCTCGTCTGTCCAAACCCAAGCCGGACTAACTGTATTGACCCTGATTTTTGGAGCCAAATCCATAGCAGCACACCTTGTAAGCTGAACTACAGAACCTTTTGCAGCATTATAGGTCCATCTATTCGGTTGAGCAATATGACCGGAAATACTAGACATATTAACAATAGCCCCAGGTTTGTCTTTGCCTCTCATCTTAACATAATTTTGTATCATAGTCGCATAAGCTATGGGACCGGCTTCCATTGTTTGTATCCAATTGCTTCTAGTTGCATCTAGAGCTCTTGCAGTAAAAGGAAATGCATTATTGACTAGATAATCTAATTTACCATATTTTTGTAATGCTTTTTCAACCGTAAGAATACAAAAATCCTCCTCACTCATATCACCTGCTAAAAAATGTACATCATGATATCTTTTCTTAAGTCTTTTTAGGGCTTTATTGCCATTCTCTTTACTTCTACCAGTAAAAAGCACTTTTACACCTTCCTCTGAAAGTCGTTCTACACAAGCATAACCAATACCTCTTGATCCTCCGGTTACAATGGCTACCTTACCAAAAAGTCCTTTCATATTTAATCCTTCCACCTGATTTTTCCCTATTCCCATTTAATAAACTTCCGAACTTTATTTTAAAACAGTTATGCTTCTCTTACTTTTTATTCAGTATCTTAACGGCTATGTTTTTTATTTCTTCCTCTAACCAGCTCAAATTTAGAAATTACTCAATTTTTTAAATATAAATTGGGATATGGAATAGAAAAAAACTATTTATTTTTTTAAAATGAATCGTTAAAACCATAAAAATTGTCTTCAGGGCCAATATAAAGCACATTGTTTTTACATCTCAAGTACTCCATTAATCCAACAGTGCCACCTTCTCTACCAATACCGCTCATTTTATTTCCGCCATAGGAAGCCTCAATTTTTGACATGACATTGGTATTTAGCCAGACAATACCGGCATTCAATTCTCTTGCTGACCTGTGCAATACCCTTGAATCTTCGCTCCAGATCGTAGCTCCAAGTGCATAGATTGAATCATTTGATAATTGTATTGCCTCTTCCAATGTTTTATATTTCATGACGCTACAAACAGGTCCGAAAATCTCTTCCTGTACACATTGCAGTTCATTATTCTGAACTTCTAGAACAGTTGGTCTATAAAAATAGCCTTTTTTAAGAGGTGGAGTCATAATTCTCTCTCCGCCACAGAGTAATTTTGCTCCATCTTTGATGGCTCTTTTTACATAGCCATCAACAATATTTAACTGATTTTCATTGATCAGGGATCCCATCTGAGTAGACGGATCCATAATATCACCAATTCTTATAGCATTGCATCTTTGTATCAATTTTCCGACAAAATCGTCATAAATATCTTCATGGATATAGGCCCTTGTTGATGCACAGCATACTTCGCCTTGCATAAAACAAAAACCTATAATTAAAGAATTCACTGCCTGGCTTACTTTACAATCAGGTTCTGCTATGAAGGGACCTTTGCCCCCCAATTCTAAAATCACTTTCTTTAAATTAGATTCAGCTGAAGCCTGCATACATCTTTTCCCTACCTTGGTAGAGCCAGTAAAGGAAATCATATCAATTTCGGGATGTACCAGCATTGCTTCTCCAGTTACATTTCCACTACCTGATAGAATATTAAGTACTCCTTTGGGATACCCTGCTTCGAGGAAAATTTCACCAAGCAAACTGCAGGTAATAGGAGCCAGAGAGGAGGCTTTGAGTATTACGGTATTGCCTGCCGAAAGGGCTGGACAGATGCTCCTGGTAGCAATATGTATAGGAAAATTCCAGGGTACAATAGAACCCACTACGCCATATGGTTCCCATGTCTCGTAACACAGTGCTACATTATCTTTAATTGGAATTTGATTACCCTTGATCTGGCGAGCTTGATTGGAAAAATACTCCATGGCCATGAAGGCATAGGGTAAATCTGTGTTTTTGGCTTCAGAGATAGGTTTACCAACATCTTTGGCTTCCCACTCAGCTAACTCTTGATGTCTTCTTTTCATGATTGCCAATGCCTTCATCATCAGATTTGCCCGGATATCGCCATCTGTATTTTTCCATCCAGAGGCTGCTGCTTTGGCAGCTGCTACTGCTTTATCAACATCCTTTTTGCCTGCTAAAGCTAACTCTGCTAATTCTTCTCCTGTAGAAGGATTGTATGTTATAAAGGTTTTACCGTCCGATGAATCTACCCATTCATTGTTAATAAATAATCTTAATTTTTTCATTTTTATTTCCTTTTTCTAATAAGTGATGTTCATGTTCTTTTTTTCGATACAAAATCAATCGACAAAACTTCCTCATGTATATCTAATTTACTTCAATAATATTGCGAGTATCAAAGGTACTTTTACCTATTTAGTTCCCGCTGAAAATTCATAAAACCCCGGATCAACCGAAAATACAACATGGTCTTTCTCTTCTTTGCCTGAATGAATTCCGGATACTGTTTTCTTAAATTCTCTGTCTTCCCAGAGAATAGATTCCTTTGCCGCTATGACAGGATTTTCCAAGCCTATTTTTGGGACAAAGATTTTTGCTTTCGTGTTACCGGGTATGATCACTTCTAAGTCAATCATATCTATACCTTTATGCCACTTGGAGGAGATAACCCCACGAATTGTTTCTAACGAAGCCCCTGCTGAAGACAGTCCTTTGACAGGAAACGGTTTGATAATAATTTCTTCAAATCCGGGTGTTGACAGATCGACATTGATTCCGGCCAGCACCTTGTAGAGGAAAGTATCCACCGTACCGAAATCAGGGTGATTACGAGAATTCATACTTGCTCCTGATAAAACTTCCCATCTTTCCCAGATGGTAGTGGCACCCTCTTTAATCATATAGCCTAAACTGGGATAGGTGGTCTGGGTCAGTAAATTGTAAGCCAGATCCGCATAACCGTTTTTGGTCAATACATCCATGACATATCGGGTTCCTATAATTCCCGTATTCAGGTGAATACCATGAGCAATAGTAATATTGTGTATCAATGCTTTCAGAACCTGGTCTTTCTTATCTTCGGGAACCATATCTAAGTATAAAGGTAAAATATTGGATGTTTGACTACCAGCAGTACGGGCATTGCTCCATCGCCTCCAATTGTCAGTCTTCTTTGCAATTTCAGAATTTTTTAATAATGCCCTTTCTCCTTCGGTAAGTTCATCTATAGGTACAGGTGTTTTTCCATACCATAATAAATCCCCTTTCACCAACTCTTTACCTTCCAGGTATCTTCGGTTAAAAGCTTCCTTGATCTGGATAGCCTTCTGGTCATAATTCTTCCCCTCTTCATCCTTGCCTAATATTTCTGCGATCTGACATAAGATCAGATGAGATTGATAATAAAACCAGCTGGCTACCAGATCCACAGAGGTATCCACTGAATGCTTATGCCAGGGAGGAACCCAGTCACCATACTTGGCAATCCCCAGTAAAAGATTACCGATTGAATTCTTCTTAAGAAAGCCGATCCATTTTTTCATCATGTCATAGTTTTCTTCCAGAATGCGCCG
>Ga0180433_10011444_pt1 | contig 10518 bp, 5 predicted proteins | sample SS_ome_8_FD_132980 | JGI IMG/M metagenome (GOLD analysis project Ga0180433, IMG submission 132980) | Hypersaline lake sediment archaeal communities from the Salton Sea, California, USA - SS_1_D_1 metaG | ecosystem: Environmental > Aquatic > Non-marine Saline and Alkaline > Hypersaline > Sediment...
AACAGGTCGGTTAACACCACGGCCTCGTCGTAACTCCCCGCGTCCACCTCGATTTTGCACGCGCCGGTGATGATCTTCTTCTTAAACCAATCAATAGCATCTTGAATCGTGGTATGATCGCCCCCGGCGGCCTTGACCGTCCTGGTGACGCTATCGACTCTCACTGCGCAACTGTAACCGTCGATAGTTACGTCGTTGAATTCGGGGCTTGCATCCGTCGTGAGGTCCTGGTTGATGGCCGAGGCCGCCTCGACCGTCAGCGTCGCGCCCGCCGTCAGGTCCAATGCTCCAGCGGACCAGAGTATATCCGTGCCATCATTGGTCAATACCTCATTGGCCGCCCCAACCGGGTAACTCTCCCAGTCAGCCGCCCCGCCACGAATGATGTCGCCCCGCGTGTAATCGGCCAGGTCAGCAAGCGGGATGACCTGGGTGGTCCTGTACGTCACTGAGTCCCATCCGCCGATGGTCCCCGATACGTAGGAGGCGGCGTCCATATACAGGTCGGAGCCAGCTACCCCCGTCACGTCACCGGTTACGACGCAGTTCCTTAAATACAGCGTTGTGGCCGCCGTCGCCACGATGTCGCCCGTGATTTCGCAATCCTCAATGATGACGGTGTCCCCGGCCAGCTCGACCGCCGCGCCAGCGCCATAATTATCGGCGCGAATGAAACACCGCGAGATTGCGACCTCACCGCCGACTGCCGCTGCGATCTTTACAGCCGTCACGTCGCGGCCTGTCGCCCCGCCGCCGATGTCTATCCGGCAGTCGATCAAATGCGAGTTAGCCGCCGCCGACGCATCCACGCCGATGTAAGCCCCCGCCCCGCCCGTCAGCTCGCGGTTGACGACCGTATTGGCGATCACGCATTGGCTGTCCAGGTCGAGAATCGGCCCCACGTCATCGGCCCCGGTCAAATACACCCCCCACGGCCCGCGCCATTGTGAGGGAATCAAGCCAGCCAGCGTCAGATTTGCCACGTCTACCGTGATATTCTCGGCATACGTGCCTGGCATCACGAGCACCAGTTGTCCAGCCGCCGCCGCATCCTCGCCGTCCTGAATGATCGTATAATCCCCGCCCGCTTTAGCGACGATGATTACATTTTCCCACAGGTCTGAGCCAGACCCCCCGCCGCTGGCCGCCCCGCCCGCCAGGTAGCGCAGGTCCTCGATCCTGTCGCGGGTGATTTCGATGTCACCAAACTGGAGCCAGACCGCCGCGATGGGACACTCGCCGGTGGGCGCGAGAGGGATGTCGCCGGCGTCAATCGCGGGCTTGATCGTGCCGTCTGTCGTGTTGATGTTCTCCGCAGCGTCCAGGCTGAGCGTCACGTACCGCCGCCCCGGCACGCCCGGCACGCTGGCGGTCAGGTCCACATCCATCGCCGCCGGTAGACGCTGGTAGCTGTGGTCCGCGAAATACAGGCCGGGAAGTACGCGCACCTCCAGGCCGGTCTTGGGCTGGCAGCGGTCGGGGTAAATCTGGAGCGGGTGCAGGTTCGGGATTTCGTCCGGTTGCAGAAATCCGTGGTCAGGGCCGTGTATTTCCAGCATCGAAGGAGCTGCCGCTGTGCCATACCCGCCCTCGTCCGCGCCGATGATGACCAGTTCGTCAGGCCCGAACTTTTTGCGGTCCACTGAAAGCCGCACGATCACCCCGGCCCAGGCTCTACAACGCCCGCGCGCTTCCCGCCGTTCGCCTACCGTGCCGTCGGGCCGTAATACATCAACGACGTGATAGCCGGGATTGGTCGTGCTTTCCTCAACGTATTGCGCCAGGTACACCGGGTCGGCTGGCTCCATTTGTCCAAGCCAGCGCTGGAGGGCTTTCCGCAAGCGCGAGGGGTCGGTCATTTCAATCACTGCTCCAATCAGAAATGATACCCGTCACGCCCCGCATCCCCAACGTGTACAGATTCCCGGTAGCATCGGAAAAACTGACTGCTTTATCCTGACTGATATAGATGACTTGCTGGTAAGATGCTTCAGCGTCCTCGCTGGCCCGGTACGACCGGCCTAAATAAATCACGTCGGCGTCCAGCGAAAAACCGTGCGCCACGCGCAACGGGCGACCGATGGTATTTTGCAATGCGCCGTTTATGTATATCTCGGTATCCTCGGTCGGTCCGCCGCTCGGTTCGTCGATCTGTAACATCAGCCAGGCATCGTCCTCCAGGATGGCCAGCATCCCGCGCACGATGGCGAACCCGTCAGCGGCGGCCAGCGCCTTGACCTGAATAATTGTGCCGCCCTGGTCGGCGGTGGTGGCAATCTCTGGCCCGGCGGCCTTCTGCCAGCGCGCCAGCCACAACTTGCCCGTGCTGTCGCACATCCCCTTCATTGGCCCGGTTCCCTGGCTGCCCTCCACCGCCGCCGCCTGCCAGGTCGCCCCCCAGTCGGACGAGTATTGCAAACAAGACACGCCGAGCGCGTTTTCGCGCATCGAGCGACCCACGATAAACAGATATGTCCCGTCGTGAGCCAGCGAGCCGCGTCCCTCCACGCCGGCCCCGGCAGTGTCGTGTTTGCCGTTCTCGATTGATTCGTAAACCGTGCCGACAAAGTCGTAGCCGAAAATGATCCCGCCTACGGCCCAGGTGGTCCCCCAGTCAGTGGAGCGGATCATCCGCGTCTTATCCCGCACCCCTGCCCCGCCAGGGACCTGGTACTGGCACACGACCAATAGCGTGCCCGTTTCGTCCGCCGGTTCGGCAAAAGACTCGACGGTCGTCAATTCTACGCTCGTGACGTTGGCGTAGGTTTCCCCGATTGCCGTCGCCACCCGCGCCCGCGCGTCGGTCCCCGACACCCCGCCATCGTTGGCGTCGGCGACCAGGGCCCGCGACCAGTTGGTCCCCCCGCGCCAATCGCTGGTGATGTATACGTCGCCAACGTTATCTATCAGCGCGGCGTAGGTCGGTTGCAACGGATCGGCGCACAGCGAGGGGATGAACGAATCGTCCCCGCCGGCGGCGTTGATCCCGGTGGTGAACATGGTCCAGGTCGGCGAGGCGTCGAACGCCTCCGACGTGTAGAAAAACCCACCTACCCCCGCCATTCCCACGACCTCACCCGTCCCCAGGGGCGGCGTCAGGTCAGGATAGCCGTCGTCTGGCAGCGGGTCGGGGTCTGGTGGATCTGGCTCCACTGGAATATCGCGCGCCTCTGCGGGGTATGCTTCCGGGTCGGGGAGTAACTGCCATTCCCCCAGCGTGACGCCCTTCAGGTGGTCATCGGCGAAGCGCACGCCCACGACTGCATAAGGCCCGTCAGGGACGCGCGTGTCGAAGGTGCTGAGGGTCCCGTCTACGTACTCCCCCAGGGCAGGGTCTACGGCGTCGTATTCGCCGCTCATCCGCAACGTCACCAGGCCGGGGTTGTTGCGCCAGGCCAGTTCTTGCCCCGCCCAGCGCGTCAGCTCGGCCTGGTCCAGCGGGGCCAGCCGTTGTACCTCGATTGGCTTGCCGCCGTCCAGGGGCGACGGGCCGGGAGCGCCGGCCAGGTAGGGCGTGCCGGCCCCGGTGACCCCGCTCAGGCGTGTCTCTCGGAATTGTGCCTGATGGGAGTGCGGGCCGTAATTGGCCTGTTGGAAATCCTGATCGGCCAGCGTCATCACCGTGGCCCGCGCGGCCTCCTCGGCGGCGCTCAAAAACCACTCGTGGCGCATCGCCCGCAAAATCCCCTGGCGGTCGCATCGCAGGTCGCCCTTGCAAGCGCCGATGACCGCGTTAACCTGGCTCAGTAAATCATCAGCGTCGCAGTTCTCCCCCGGTCGCAAGCGGGTGACCCATTCACCGGTCGGGTGGTAGTCGGCGACCTGGCAGGCGGTCGAGTGCCAGTTCAGCAACAGATACGCCACGCTGTCCACGTTCAATTGCGTAAACTCGTACCAATCGGCGGGGGCGGCGTCCGACCGCAGCCCGGTCGGAAACGCCGGGATGTTGCTAAGGATGTGGGCCGAGGACACGGCTTTAAAGCTGATCTGGCGACCGTATTCGTGGCGCTGGGTGTCGTCCTCCACCAGCCAGCCTGACCAGCGCAGGTTGTCGCGGTTGTCGGCAAACGCCTCGCTCGCCACGCCCCCGGCGTCGGCCACCAGGAAGCACGGCGCGCCGTCGTACCAGGTGTTATCGTAGGCCGTCGTTGCCAGGCCCACGATGCGACGGCTGATGCGCCAGCCGTAGCTGTCCCAGGCGCGGTCAACAGCGAGGACGTTGCGGCGGTGGTAGGTCCCGTCGTCAATAATGACCGGCACATAAGTATGCCCGGTGATCCCGTTTCCATCGGTGACGGTCAAGCGCACATAGTAATACCCGGCGGTGCTGTAACGTAGCGTGACCGTGTTCATATTCAGGCCGCCCGCCACGACCGCCGGCGCGCCCCCGATGGGTGCCCACAGCCACGTCCCGATAGCCGCGCCCGCCGGACAATCAAAACTCCCCTCATCCTGAAACACCACGTCAACCGTCCCCCCGCCGCCCAGGTCGGCGATGGCCGCCGGCCCGGCGTTGGCCTTGGGCGGCTGGGCCTGGTTGTCGTTGGCCCAGGCGATGTCCCTGTCTTTGAACTGGGTCCCCGCGCCGTCGATGTAGGGGATACGCGGCCAGATTTCAAACAATCGCCACGCCTGTACCAGGTCGCCGTTGGCCCACTCGACCGCATTCTCGGCGACCTCTAAAATGTCGGGCACGCCAGGGGTATGGCTTTTGAAGCGCACCTTGCCGGGGTCACGGGCCACGCCAGCGGCGGTGTAGACGCGGACGGTCATGTCGGCCAGCACATCGGCGGGGTTGCCAATGAGGGTCGTGACCTCTAGCTCGCGGTCGCCTTGCGCGGGCGCGCCGCCGATTTCACCAATCCACAGGATGGCCGGCTGGTAGACGTAAAAGCGCCAGTTGCGGCTGATGGGCCGCCCGCGCAGGTCGGCAGGGTTGATGACGGGCATCGCTATTCCTCAATCCTGATGACGCGCATCTCGACGTTGGCCATGCCGGTCGTCTTCTCAACCGCGCCGTGGGTGACGGAATCGACCACCACATCGGTATACTGGGTAAAGTCATTCACCGTATTCCTGGCGGGTAGGGTGATGGTATGGAGGGTCCCGTCCACGTAGGCGTGCCAATGATTCTCCCTCAAATTCAACCGCACGCGCAGGGTGACCGCCGAATACTTGGCGTAAATGGGGAAGCCCTGCCCGTCGTGCCCCAAAATCTCGCGGTCGTCCCATTCGTGCGACCGGGGCTGGGGGTTCAATTCCTCTTCGTCAATCAAATAAGGTAGCGCCATCAGTACACCGCCCGCTCGAACGCCTCGGCCAGCTCATCCAACACGCCTTGCGCGACGCTCTCCTGCAGCGCCGGTCCGATGCGCGACAGCAAGCCCTCGCTAAATCCCGAGAGACCCACGCCCACCGACCCGCCCACCAGCGCCCGCATCGTCGCGGCCTGGTTTGCGCCCGCCGATGGCAGCACCGGCTGGCGGCCCAGGTCGCCACTGGCATAGACATACTCGGTGACGCCGGGCTCGACGCGGAAGGTTTGCGGCCCGGTCACGATTCCGTCATAACCGTGTTGCATCCCGATCCCGCCGCCCAGGCCGCCCATCAGGCCGCCCTCACGCCCTGTCCCGCCGCGAATCCGTCGCAGGTTGCCCAGGTGCCGGCGGTAGGCGGATTCGTAGCGCCGCCAATAGACCTCGGCCAGGGCCAGCTCGTTCTCGTGCGCCTGGCGGGCGTCCTCCAATCGCTGGCGCTGGGCCGCGCGCTCTTTGCGCGTCTCCTCGGCCAGTTGTTGGTCCAGGTCCCGCATCCGTTGTGCATAGGCGCGCTGGGCTGCCGCCACCTGGTCCTGGTAACTCTGCTCGATCTGCCGCTGGCGCTCCTCGAAGTTGCGGCCCTCGTCTTCCAGCGACCGGTCCCGGTCCCGGTTGGCGTCGTCGATCTCTTCCTGGCGGCGTTCGCGGGCCTTGAGGATCGCCAGGGCGTCGCGTTCGATGGACGCCTCGGCGACCGTTTTCTGGTAGTCGTGCTCGATCTCGTTGAGCCGTTCCCTGTGCCGGCGTTCGATGTCCTGGACGGCCAGGGCGTGCGCCCGCGCGGCGTCTTCCAGCGCCCGGCCTCGTTCGCGCTCGGCGTCCAGTAGCGAGCGTTCCAGGTCGCGCTCGGCCTCGGCCCGCGCCGCAGCGCCTTTCGCGGCGATGTCGGCCATTTTCTGCTGGTGGTCGGCCTCGGCCTTTTCAATGGCCTCGTTCTGCTTGGACAGAATCTCGGCCACGTTACCGCGCGCCTCGTCCATCTTGGCGCGCATCTCTTCCATTTGTTCGATGGTGCGGGCGCGGTCAACGTTGGATTGTCGCAGCGCCTCGCGTTCGTCAACCAGCGCCTTGACCTCCTCTTGCAGCCCCAACGCCGCCAGGCGCGCCTTGGTCCCGAAGGCGGCCAGGGTCTCGCCGGCCTCGATTTGCTCGCGGTACAGGGCCGCCAACACTTCCCGCTGGCGCTCTAGCGTGGCGTTGCCTTGCTCGACCACCTGCTGGAACTCAAACTCGGCCTGGGTGAGCAAGCGCACCGCCGCCTCGCCCTCGGCCAACTCGCTGTTAATCTGACCAACCAGGTCTAAATACTCGGCGTAGGCATCGCTCCCCGCCCCCGCCGTCGCCACGAACTCGGCCAATTCGGCGTTGTGTTTGGCCTGGGAGTCAGCCAGTTGTTGGGCCAGGGTGGGCATTCCTAGCTGTGCCCGCATCCATTCATCGGCGGCGTCTTTGCCGTGCATCGCCTCCTGTGCCCAATACCCCAGGACCTTGGCCCCTTTTTCCACCGTCTCATTGAGTGGCTTCAGGGTCGGATCAAGCTTGCGTAATCCTTGTTCGTACAGTACGTAGCCCGCACCTGCCCCGGCGGCCAGCGATGCTATACCCACCGCCACCGGCCCGGTCGCCAAGCCCGCGAGTCCTCCAGCCAGTCCCTTGGCCCCGGCGGCCAATCCTCCGGCCCCTCCGGCCATCATGACCGTCGTCATCAATGGCGCTAACTTGATGAGCAGGTCGGAGATGCCTTTTAACGCCGGGCCGAGGGGACCCAGGGCGTCGTTGATGAAAGCGGTCGTGTCCTGGGTGGCATTTTCTATCGAAGCGGCCCACTGGTCGTAAGCGTCGGTCGCCACCCCCAGGTCGGTCCCGGTGCGGCGGATGAACTCGTCCCCCTCGGCCAGGACGGCGTTGAGGACGGCGACCTGGCGCTCTGCCACGCTCAATTGCTCGGTGGACTTGCCCAGGCTGGCGGCGTATTGGTCCACCGCCCCGCCGATCTTGATGTACACCTCGGCGTTGTCGATCAGTAACGGGCTGGCCTTGATGACACCCTTGGTCAGCGTCTCAAAGACGTAGCCAATATCTTGCCCCGTCGCCACGGAGGCGGCGCGGGCGATCTCCAGCAGGCGCGGCAGCTCGTTGGCGATGTCGGCCCCGCCGGCCAGCAGGGCACGGTTGGCCGAGCGTATCAGGTCGATCTCGGCCACCGTGCCTTTACTGGCTCGCTGCATGTTGGCTATAAGTTTGTCGGCGTTGACACCCGATGAGCGGGCCAGGGAATTAAAGCTCTGTTTGATCGCGGTCCCGGCGGCGGCGTCACGCAGCGCCCCGCCGAACTGGGAGGCCACACGGGTGGTCTCCTGAAACATCGCCTGAATGTCTTTGCCAGACTGGATGTAGGATTTGCTGGCGGATTTGAAAGCGCTGGCGCTGTCCCGTCCGTGTTTCGTTACGCCATCCGCAAACTGCGCGCCAGCCTTGTTGGCCTTGCCGAGCGCGTTGTTGTAATCGCGGAAACCCCGATCAAAATCGGCGTTATCCCAGTATGCTTTGACGCCTATCGGGTCAGCGTTTTGAGGCATCTTTGATGCTGTCCCTCGTTTGTAGATAGTCCAGCTTGCGCCGGGCCTGGACCGTCGCTACCATAACCGCCCGCGCCCAAGCCGGTCGCTGGTACCACAGGTCCGGCGGCTGGCCCCAGGCGCGGGCGGCCTCCATCCGGCTGAAAGAGGGGTCAGCCGTCACGTCGGATTCGGTTTTATATTCAGAGAGCGGGCGACCTTTATACTCAATCCTGAAAGTTTTCCTCAGCAGACCTCACGGCTGCCTCGGGGACCGGTTGCATCGAGTATAGGACCCGGTTGACCGCGCCCAGGTCGTCGTTGGACAGGATCAGGCCGTACTTGATCCAGGCCAGGCGCGGGTCGTGCTTCCCCAGCCGCTTCTGGAGCGGCGCGGGCAGCATCCACCCCGCCGGCGGGTCGGTCAGCCAATCTTTGCCGTCTTCAGACCAGGCCGCGATGCCATAGTCGTAAGTGAAATCGCGGGTCACTCGTTCGCGCCGCTGGTCCACCTGGCGACAGGCGGCCCAGTACGTGGCCTGTTCGGGCGACCCATCAGGCGCGGGCACGGTCTCAGAACCGGCCAGCGTCTCGACCTCGACCAGCGGCGGCGCGGGGTATTGGAATTCCGCGCCTGACTGTACCTCGACCACGGCCAGCGGCGGGACGGGTTGCACCCGCACCCGCCAGCCAGAACTCAACTCCAACTCAGTAAAGGCCATCCCTGCTCTCTTTCTAGGCTAGTCAGAACGAACTAGCTCACCGGTTGCCATTTCGCCAGGAACGCGGTCCCACCGTGCGCCGGGCCGCCGATCCAGCCGTTATTTTGGTCACAGACCCACAGTGCGGCGTTAAAGCCGCTGTTGGTCGGCATATCGTTCACCCGCAGCCAGCTCGCCCCGCCGTCCTCGGACCGGAACAGGCGTCCCAGGCCGTCGGTGTCGGTGGCGGCGATGTAACCGAAGTAGTGCAAGTCGAAATCGAACATGATCTCGTCGATGGTCGCCAGCGAGCTTTGACCGGGCAGGTTGCGCTGGACCCAGTTCTCGCCTTCATCGGCGGTGACGTAGACCTCACCCGCGTCGGTGCCGATGAAGACCCGGTCCGCGTTGCGCATCGCCACGGCGGTCACAGCATCGGCCAGGCCGGCGGGGGCGGTCACAACCTCCCACGTCGAGCCGTCGGTCGTGCGGATGATCGCGGCGGCGTCGCCCACGGCCCAGGCGTTCGACTGGTCGATGGCGTGGATGGCGTTGAGGTCCTGCGCGGTCAAGCCACCGGCGGTCTGGGCGGTCCAGGACTCGCCCTGGTCGTCGCTAAAGTACACGTAACCGTCATCAGCCGCCGCCCACAGGTGGGTCTGATCCAGCCACCACATCGCGTTGATCCCCTGGTCGTCAACCGTGCCCACCTCGACCGTGGTCCAGGTGTCGCCTTCGTCGTCCGAGTAGGCGATTTGCGCGTGCTCGCCTGCAACGGCCTCGCGGGCCACGATCACCCGCCCGCCGCGCGTCACGACGGCGTTGATGTCCTCGGACCCGGCAAACGGATAATCGCCGGTCTGGGTCCAGGTGACGCCATAATCTTCCGTAAACCACACATCGGCCTTGTTGGTCAGCGAGCCGACCAGGCAGGTGGTGACGTAGTAGCCGAGCTTGCACTTGTAGTCGCCGCCGGCCTCATCCTCGTAGCAGGTCTCGGACATATCGAAGGCGATGTCGGTGATGTCCTCGGTCTCGGTCTGGGCCACCTTGGTGGGCTTGATGGGGTACACCACTTTCCAGTCAAAAGCGCTGATGTCGGCGTTGGTCTCGACCCGCGCGTCATCGGTCGGTGCGATGACCACGGACGCGGGCACGTTCGAGACGGTGACCCGGCTCATATATAAGAACATACCCACGATATAGTTGCTAAACAGGTCAGGCGTTGAGCCTTTGACACGCCAGTTCACCCTGCCGTGGAAGCGGCAATTGCGCAGCGTGGTCAACAGGTAGTTGAGCGTGCTCCGCAATGGCCGGTCGAGGCTGTACGTCACCAGCCCGGCCTCGCCCGCGATGGCGTCGGTGATGACAAACTCACCTACCACGCTGGGGGAGGGACAATAGACCGGCGTCTCATCCCCGGCGGGCAGCCCGATGTCGCCCACTCCTGTACAAGTGAGCAGATAAAACAGATCATCTTCGTCGGTCTGGACAAAAAAACCGCCCTCGCCTTTCTTAATCTCGGCCATATTAGCCCTCCTCGCGTCGTTCTTTCACAGCGCGCAATAAATGAGCCAGTTCGCACCCGTAGGCGTCCATAATGGCCCCGCGCGCCACCTCAGCGTTAGCTTGTAAATCGTCCACCGTCCAGATTCCCCGCCGCCGCAACTCGGCGGCCAGGGTCGCTGGCGTGGCGTGTAATTCGATCAGGTCCTCCCACGGTTCGCCGTAGGGTATCCCGCGTTTTAGCTCGGCGGTCGGCACGCGGCCCTTTTGGACTACAGACGCCGGCACCGTCGAGCGGCGCGTCACGCCATTGTCGGTCCATTCGACCAAAGCCGCCTGACCCTGGCGCTGGACAATTTTAACGATCACGGCGGCCCCTTTGGTGCTGGCGGCGTTGGTCGCGTAGTACCTGACGGCTGGCCCGGCGCTCGGCGG
>Ga0180433_10011446_pt1 | contig 10516 bp, 6 predicted proteins | sample SS_ome_8_FD_132980 | JGI IMG/M metagenome (GOLD analysis project Ga0180433, IMG submission 132980) | Hypersaline lake sediment archaeal communities from the Salton Sea, California, USA - SS_1_D_1 metaG | ecosystem: Environmental > Aquatic > Non-marine Saline and Alkaline > Hypersaline > Sediment...
TCTATAAAAAAAAGAAATACTCGGGTAGCGTCAGAAACAGCCTGTATTTGTATATGGCGGCTGTGGATATGCCTTTTTCTCCGTTCTTTTTTGTTATATGGTCTTTATTATTTTTTTGCAAATAACAGAACTTAGACTGCATAAAATATTGATACCGATACGTCATTTAACAAAGGCTTTGTGCTGAGATGTATCCTCATAGATAATGAGTATGCGATTGCCTGAAATCGGAGGATACTGTGCGGTATAGGCATAACTTAGGATACCAAGGTTAGTAAGGCTGAATTCAATTAACCAGAGAAAGGATCTGTTATGAACAAGAAAACGCTTTTAGCTATGGTAATTTTGTCAATAGTTGCGGTTTTTAGGCCCTTTGGTAATTATGCCAGAGCGGAGGAAAGTAGTAAACCCGGTCTGATTGGAGTCCAGTATGGCGACGAAGATTTCGAGGATGCCGAGGGGCTTGTCAGACTCAGCGGCCTGGACCAGAACTGGGGCCCGAATGACGGATTCGGCAAGCAGTGGGCTGGTAAATGGGACGGTTTTATCATCGGACCTGCAACCGGAGACGTCAAGTTCACCCTCGAAACCGACCAGCAAGCCAAAGTCGAGATAGATGATAGGATGCACCTCAATTCGAAAGGCGGATTGTCAACCGGCACTATGAAAATGACAAAAGGCAGGAAGTACCCAATTATTTTGACATACATAAAACAAGGCTCGCTATATGATTGCTACCTGAGAATTCAATGGAACTGGGAAAACGAAACACCAAGCACAATTTCAGGTGAGAGCCTTGTTCATTCTGAGCAAATGCAAGCCAGGCTAATAAAGATTGTAGGCCAATCAGAAGATAATGAGCAGGATGAGGACAATGATGATGATGAGGATGAGAAGGATGACAATGAGAAGATAGAGCTGATCAAAGGCGTAGTACTACCAGACAGTGACATTGTGGGACTTTGGCTGTTCGACGAATCCGACTATCCACACACTACACTCACCGATGCCAGCGAATACGAAAAGGCTGACTTGTGCCTGATGGATGGCGGAAAAATGGTCAAAGGAAGATTCGGAAACGCCCTTAAGGTAACCGGTTCAGATTATGCAGTATGCTATGCCGGATTTGAAGGCAAAGTACCTGAAGAGGAACTTCGCGAGGAAGACGGAACGCCCAGCGGACTCTGGGGCCCGACTGAAGGTCCGAAAGCTCTGCTTAACAGTCTTGCCGGTAATAAGTGGACGATTGAGTTATGGTTGAGACTTTCCTCAATCACCGATGAGCTTACGATAATTGATATGGGTCAGGCGTATGAACCGGGTTTTTCATTGAAACTTCAGGGGACAACTTTTGAACTCAAAAATCATTATGCAGGCATTAAAGCTCTCTGTCCGAGCAGGCTTACTGCGGGCAAATGGCACCATATTGCATTCACTTGCAACGATACAAAACTATGGTGTCATCTTGATGGCTCCGGGCAGGTTAAGCCGGTCGTCTCACCAATCAGCTCCCGGCCTATACCGGCTATCCAGAGACCACAGGACCGGGAGCACGAACATAGGGGTTTTAATAATATGAATTATGAGCAGAGAAGACAAAACAGGTTTAATTTTGCAATAGGCTCCGACCGTCACGGCGGCGGTGTTATGAAGGGGACGGTCGACGAGATGCGAGTTTCCAGAATCCCGCAATACACCGCCGATTTCAAACCTGAGAGTTTTTCCGGAAACTACGGCCCAGACGCACCTGAAACCGCCGTTGCAACCGGACCCCCTCTGCTGTTCAATCCCGAACCGGTTTCGATTCCACTGAGCTTCGGTGCGAGAAAATATTTATTTATCAACGATGCGATTATCGAGACCAAATCCAATATGAAGATTACGATGAACCGCCCATACAACAAGCAGCCAATCATAAAAGATTTCAAGATAAGAAAATCTTCCTGGCGGCCGAGTGTTTTTGATGTTGACGGCAGGATATTTATGGCTATGCCCGAAGGATACAGCTCCGAAGAAGGACATACATTTCTGGCGACTTCGAAGGACGGACTTAACTTCACAATGAAGGGAAGAATAATGCCGGAAGTTCCGTATTACGGCGCATTTTTCAAAGACCTTAATCCTGATGTGCCATCGTCTCAAAAGTATAAGGTCAATGCATTCGTGTCTAACCGGGGGATGTATTTCTACACCTCCCCTGACGGTATAAACTGGCGACGGAACGAGACGATTCAGCTTCCGCTTCGAAGCGGAGGGGAAGGTGAATGTTTCTGGGACGACCAGCGAGGAAGATATGCAAGCTATATCAAGCGCGACAGCAGCTTCGACGACCCTGAGTGTACCGAGGTTGACGGGCGTGTGGCAATCGGGTTCTGGACCAATGAAATTCTAAAACCTTGGCCGTTCCACCATCTGGATACACCCTATTTCGAAGGGTATCCGTTTCCCTCTGTTACCTGTGAGGGGCCGATATCCTTTGATATTACTGAAGCTTCAGAGGTTTACAGAACGCGTGCAATAAAATACCCCTGGGCTGCCGATGTGTACCTGGCCTTTATCTGGCGGTATCCCGGTGATGACGGCCCCAGACATATCGACCTCGGAGTCAGCAGGGACGGCGAAAACTGGTCATTTTTCGGCACCAACTGGTATATTCCTCTCGGCTCGGGTGAGGAAGAGCTGAGTATGTACGGGCTGATTAGACGCGGGGACGAAATATGGCAGTATGTTGATGAAGGCGGAGCACACGGAGGCGATGCCGATAGAATGTATTATCGCTATACACAGCGGCTTGACGGCTTCGTCTCACTTGATGCCGGCTCCAAAATCGGAAATGCAACTACCCTTCCTTTAAAGTTCAAAGGCACCAGGCTTTTGCTCAACATCAACGCAGCCGGTTCAGCAAAGGTCGCGATTACCGACAAAGACGGAAAAGAGATAGCGGGATTCGGATTGGCAGACTGTGACGAGATAAAGTGCGATTCAACGGAGAAAATTATAAGCTGGAACGGCAAATCGAGCGTTGGAGCTTTGGCCGGCAAAACCGTACGACTGAAATTCCAGATGCTTAATGCCAAGCTGTTCGCGTTTGAATTTGCAGAGTAGGGACTTGAGTGTTTGAAAGGACAGCTCCCTTATGACGATCAGGGATTGTGGTGTGTTTTGTTGTTTGGGGGCGAGGGCGATAGAGAATGATACAGAGAAGAATTATTTTTCCTCTTTTGAGGATGAGCATACGGTTGGATTATGGCTTTTCGATGAGAAGGAGTATCCTTGGAAGCCTGGAAAAAAGGACGTAACCACCGGAGTAAAATACGTGGCAGGGTAATGCATAAATTTCATCGTCCAAAGCGTCAAATATAGTATTACCGGATACGCGAGAAATCCCGAACCGCATATGCGGCGGTGGACAGAGCAGATATTGATGAAACCTGGATTCTAAAGGTTATTGAGAATGTGTAGCTGCAGAAACAAGAAATTTGACCAAGTCGGACAAGTTGGCAATTCATTCTATCAAAAGAAGATTATGTTTAGGAAACTGCTGTGTCTGATAACTCTTATTTGGGTATCTGGGTTGTGTAGTGTCTCTTCGGCCGTATCGCTCAAAGTGGATGTCGGGGTCTGTGGGCCGGTGCAGGATGGCTGGATACCCTTGCGAGGAGCAAGGGGAAATCTCAATAAGAATGTGGGCGGCACCAACATCGATGTTAGGGTTGTAGCAGGAGCAGACCCACTCAGCGGAAGCGGCAGGCACGGTGAATGCCGATGTGACAGCGGTAGCAAGCATGCCTTGGCAGCAGTGGAAACAACCTATATCAAAAAGGATGCCAGGAGGAACGCCCGAAGCCCTAAGACTGATATTAGCCTGATACTCAGCGATTTGGAACCAGGCGCCGAGTACACGCTTTATACATATCATCACAGGTGGCAGGAGAATGAAGATCCGATTACGAACATCATTGTCACTGGTGCAACGAATGTGACAAAACCTGACATTATTCCTCAAAAGCCGGAAATTATGGATGACCCTGCGAAATTCATTTTTACCGCCGGAACCAAAGACGTGGTTATCACATATCAGTGTCTCGATAAAGGGCAGCCCTTCTTTAACGGTTTCAGGCTTTATGGCGGCTGCGCGACCGTGCAGTTCGCGTCGGCTTCGTCGGATGCGCCGGAGACAGTGACTTCGGCAAAGATCCCCGTGACCATCAATGACGCCAAGGCGGACAAAACTTATACGGTCGATTACTCGGTGACAGGCGGTTCGGCCAAAACCGATGATGATTACACGCTCGCTTCGGGAAAGCTTGTTTTTGCACCCGGAACTACAACCAAATACATCGGCCTGGACATCAAGGATGACGACATTCATGAAGACAACGAGACGATAGTGATCGAGCTGTCCAACGCAAAAGGATCGAGCATTCTGCTCGGAACGCCGACGAAGCACACCTATACGATTATCGACCCCCGGCCCAACGTACTGTTTGCGCGTCCAAGCGGCAGCGGTATGGAAAAAAATACGCCGGCTTACGTTCCGGTTATGCTATCGGCACCAACATGGAAAACGGTCACCGTGGATTACGCAGTAGTGGGCGGCACGGCTACTGGCGGCGTCGATTATACTCTCGACTCTGGCACGGTGGTATTTGAGCCCGGCAGGACCGAACAAACAATTCCTATCACGATTATCTCCGATAGTAATGATAATGAACCTACCGAGACTATCATGTTCAAATTGTCAAACCCGACAAATGCGATGCTCGGCAAACATACAGATTATATGCACAAGATCGTCTCACAGCCTATAGATTTAAAGATAGACCTGGCCGTACCAACCTGCGACGGCGAGCGTATATACCCAGGCCTGGCCAAGCCCGGCTGGACTATCTGGGCAGACAAACGATGGAAAGATATGTATATGCATGACGGAGTGTGGCTGCCGTCCAGAAAAGACCCGGAAGCCTTCGCCGCGGGTATCGAGGGGACAGGCATCAAGGCGTTTTTGAGCACCGGCAGCGAGGGGCAGCTTGGTATCGGCGCCAAAGGTGTTTGCCGTGCCAATCTGGGCGGCGGCGGCTGCCCCAGAGGTGAGGCATCCGGCGACCCTATCGCCAACACTTGGGCCTATGCCGTCGACTGGGCAGGACCTTATGCTGGTGACATAATACTGCTGCTCAAGGATTTGCCGGCGGGAACCTACGAACTCTACAGTTATCACAACCACTGGGAGCCATGCAAACAGAAGAATCGCAATTGCCTGGATTGTGACTGCGGCATGCCCCCTATGCCGTCAATCACCGCTAATCCGTTGCCGGCCAAGCCGGATGAGACACCACAGGATCTCGCCGACAACATACTAAAACGTTATAGATGGAATCTGCCGTTGGGAACCGGCAAGGGTGTCACGGCCATCAAAAACGCCTACAATGTGGCCCCGCAGCATGTATTCTCGGACGAGGAACTGTTACCGTCGGTGATCAAGTTTGCAACCGATGGTTCTGAAGTACTGGTAATTTATCAAGCCGACCGGAGCCTGCCTTTGTATCCTGACTGTGCCCGCAAGGGACGAGAAGGCGCGAGAGGTATTCTTAACGCTTTTCGGCTTGTATCGCTTCAAGATAGTAAGACTGCTGATGATTAGCAATCTTTCTTGACTTGAATCATAATTAATTGAATAACTTATTAGATAAGAGTCTTGATTGAGGAAAAATTAATTATGACAAAGGTCTTTATCAAAATCATTGCTGCGATTTGTTTTATGAGTTGGTTCTTCTCAGCGACAGTCAATGGTGCGGCGATAGCGAATGATGCAGAGAAGAATTATTTTCCCTCTTTTGCGGATGAGCATACGGTTGGCTTGTGGCTTTTTGATGAGAAGGAGTATCCTTATACGACGATTACCGATGCCAGCAAGTATGAGTACGACCTGAGATTGATGAAGGGCGGCAGACTTGTTCCGGGCAAATTTGGTAATTGTCTTAAAATTACACCAGGGCTCGATCCCGCAGTGGGTTACTCCTCTTGGAAGGGAATGATTGCATTCACATATATGAGAGAGGTTAGCGGTAGACCGGGAAGCGGACTGTGGGGACCCACAGTTACTCCCAAAAAGTTGTTGAATTCATTGTCCGGCAATGACTTCACCTGTGAATTCTGGGTGTTGCTGATGAGTAACCCGATTCAGGATGTTGTGATCATCGACCTCGGTGATAGGTATGAGGCTGGTTTCAAAATCACGTTGAAGGAACAAGCGAAAGGATTTGTGGTCGAAAATGCTTATGCCGGATTCAAGGCTGAGTGTCCGACGGTATTGGAACAGCTTTGGGGCAGAGCATGGCATCATCTGGCATTTACGTACTCGGCAGAGAATAACTGGATTCGGTATTTCATTGATGGCAAGTTCCAGAGTGAAGTACCGGTTGTGCCTGTCGAAAAGGTGGAAGTTCTTGAGAGTGCCTGGCCCGAATCACTGCATCATACAACTTATGGCATCTTCGAGAAGCCGAGAAGTCCGAAGAACCCGAAGAAGGTGGACAAAAAGGCCAAGCCTGACTTTGAGAAGCGCAGAAAGAATCGATTCAATTTCGCTATTGGACAAAACCGCAGCGGTGATCTGAACTTTAATGGTAATATTGACGAATTGCGATTTTCCGATGTTGTTCGGTATAGCAGTGATTTCCCACTTCCGGACAGTTTCAGCCGAAATTATAGTAAAGAGGCACAGAAGCCGGCAGTCGCGAATGGCCCTGCCCTTCTGTTTGGTGACGAGAAGAAATATCTGCCCAATGAACCGGTCGTACTTGGTTCGCGAAAGCACGTTTTTATCGATGATGTGATGATTGAGAGAAAAATTAACGTTTGTTTAACGGTCAATCCACCGGGCAATTACGTATCGACCAACGTTAAGATAAAAAGCAGTTGGGACACTCCCTTTTTTGACCATGATGGGAAAATATGGATGGTTCCCAAGGGAGGATACGCTCGAGATGTAGGGAGAAACCCCTTAGTTTGTTCCGAGGATGGAATAAATTTTATCAAACCGGACCTTGGTCTCGTCGAGGATAACGGCTCAAAAAATAACAACCTGATTATAACAAATATGCCGTCGTGGGGGCGATTCTTCAAGGATACAAATCCAAATGCAAACCCGGAAGAAAGATTCAAGTTCACCGCCTGGGTTGCACAGCGTGGTATTTATCTATATGTCTCACCGGACGGCATACACTGGCGACGCAACGAAACTTGTATGCTGCCCCTTGTCAGCGGGGGTGGATGTGAGACATTCTGGGACGATCAGCGGGGTGTTTATGTAAATCTAATTAAACGCGACGGCAGCTACAGCACCGGGGAATACCCGGCATACGGTCGCGGGGCCACCCTTTTCGAGACTCGTGAGGTGGCAAAAGCCTGGCTGTTTAAGGCGGTGCCGAATCCTTATTACGAAGGCTGGGCTTTTCCTGCGGTAACTGGTGAAGGAATTACAGTTTTTGGGCCGGATATTTTCGATGCCGACAAAGGGCAGGTTTTCCGAACCCGGGCGATGAAATATCCGTGGGCGCCGGACACTTATTTAGCTTTCCTCGTTCGCAATGCCCGCATAGAACTTGGAGTCAGTCGTGACGGTATCAACTGGCATATCTATGACAAGGATAGTGACAGCCCTTATGTACCGCGTGAGATTGGTGGATGGATACAAGATGGCCTTGTTCTGCGAGGTGACGAAATCTGGCATTACATAAACAGGGCTGGAAAAAATGTCGCCCGTATTTCTCAGCGGCTTGACGGTTTCGTGTCACTGGACGCCGGAGATGAGACGGGAACGATTATTACTCGGCCTTTTGTTTTCAAGGGCAACAAGTTAACGCTTAATGTTGATGCGAGCAAAGGCTCTGTTAAAGTTGCGATACTCAATCTTCCCGGTCGGGAGTTGACCGGTTATAATACCGGACTTACAGATTCCCCTAAGAGGGATGTTCGGTGCTACAGCATCGAACACTGCGATTCAATAACGACCGATTCAGTTCGACAGGTTGTTACGTGGAAAGACGATTTTGATCTCGGCAGTCTTGAAGGGCACGTTGTCCGTTTGCGGTTCGAGATGCAAAACGCCAAACTCTATGCATTCGAGTTCAAAAAATAGTACGAGCATAATGTAAGAAAGAAGCGCGCGTTATTCACCGCCGATAGATTATCATTTTGAAGTGGTGAAAAACGCGAGTAAGTGTAAAGCTAATATTATTCGAAGACTTTAGTTCAAATAGCGAGAAGGAGCATAATATGAGAAATCCGATACTTAACCGGCGTGACTTTCTGAAAACAACAGCAGCTGGGACAATCCTGGCCGCATCCCAGGCAGTCGATGGCCTGGCGCAGGAATGTGATGGGAGCAAGACAGGCAAGAAGAACTCCTCCAGCCCGGCAAGAGAAGGGACGATCATCAGGTCGGATATGTCACAATGTAAGCCATCGAAAAATTTTTCTCAACGATACGAAAAAGACCGCTGGCAGCTTATAGAATATGAAACGACTGAAGGCGTCAAGGGTTTCATGGCCTCAGCCAGGCCGGACCATAAGTGCGGACAGTTGACGCTGCCTCTTGAAATGCAGGGGATTTACAAAATCTATCTTGGTATCCACATGACAAAATCCCACTATCGAGGAGATTCTAATTACGGACAACTCGAGGTGAAGCTGACCGGTGACGCCGGTTTTCGCAGGGTCGGTCCGGAACACGAAACAGTCGATGAAGACGGCACCACCAAGTTTTTAGACGACGACCCGGATATTCACAAAGTAATCACCGAAGCCTACTGGAAAACAGCAGAGCTTACCGGCCAGTCTCTTATCTTTCGTCAAATGCCATATCCATACAACCGGCCTGAGCACGCAAGAATAGCAAACCTGTCCTATGTAAAACTGGTACCATTGAACGAACAGGAAAAACGGCAGTGGAAGCTGCTCCAACCTCGCGATGAGACTCGCAAACTCGCATTGATTTACTGCACAGGTCAATATACCGGGCATACCAGAGGTACCTACACCTTTCATCCGACCTCAAAGCAATTCTTCAAAGATGAATTCGAACCCTTCGCCAATACCGATATTAAAATCCTCATCTTCGAAGCACTCAGGGGCAGCTCCTGTGTTTATAAGACCAAAATCGGCAGCCTGGGTACCAAAGATAATCGCTGGCAGAATGACTGGGTGGATCCGCTGGCCGAATTCACGCAACTGGCACACAAAAACGATATGAAGATATTCGCGAGTATGCGTTTCATAGGACCCCAATACCCGATGAACGTGGCTCCAATCGCATGGGCGCCTAATTACAGGAAACATCCGGAATGGGCAATGCGAAATAAGCAAGGTGTCCCCATCACGAATTTGAGCCTCGCCTATCCGCAGGTCCGCAAGTACTGGCTCAGCCTTTTGCGGGAAACACTGGAATACGGAACCGATGGAATTCAGCTTCACCTTAACCGAAGCGAACCTTACGTATTCTATGAGGAGCCGGTCGTGCAATCTTTTAAGAAAAAACATAACCAGGACCCACGCAAACTCTCTATTGACGACCCACGCTGGCTGGCTCACTGTGCCGGGTACCTTACTGGTTTTATTCGTGAGGTTCGTGCACTGGTGGATGAAAAACCAGGCCGTAAGCTTGGTGTAACTATTTCGGGCCGGAAAAATGGAAGTCCGGCTCACTATGAGGAGAACCATTGCGATGTGGAAACCTGGCTGCGAGAGAGCCTCGTGGACTACATTATGCCCACCCCACACCTGCATCCATCCCTCCTGAAAAAATGGCGCAAGATTGCAGGCGATGGCGTCCACCTCTGGCCCGATCTTATGCCGCGAGCGCAATCGGCGGCGAGTTATGCCAGGACGGCTAAGAACTACTATCAAGCGGGAGCGGATGGCCTTTGCCTATGGGACGGCGAACGTCGCACTGCCAGAATCAGCGAGTGGGCCGCAGTGCAGAGACTGGGACACAACAAACAACTCGATAGAATCATCGAGCTGGGCCCTTCTTATTACAGGGCTGTTGAGCTTAAATATCTGGGCGGCTTTGATGTCAAGTGGTCCTTCAAGGATGGTTAAAGAAAAAAAAAGATGGCTCTTATCAGAAACATATTTCGTGTCGATATGCCAACTGATGGGTTTCAGGCATAATCTTTATTGTGGAATGCAGCAAGTGACTCCAGAGATTATAAACAGAAAACGGCCTTTCAATAAAATTGCTGCAATTTTTAAACCGCGACAGGGAGGATTAGAATCTGCTACATCTGTTATGTTTTAGATGACAGGCTGCGCAAGCTTTTTTCGTAACACCTTACCACTTAACATACGTCATTTTCCGTTTCAAAATTTGATTATTTATGACCTCAAAAATAGGACAGTAGTAGGAAAGTCAGCTGTTAGTGGTAGAAAGTTCGTAACCGTTCACAGTAATTTTGATAATGGCGTAGGCAATACCGTGCATTGAAGTAAAACATTGTTTTTGTCCGATAAA
>Ga0180433_10011447_pt1 | contig 10515 bp, 10 predicted proteins | sample SS_ome_8_FD_132980 | JGI IMG/M metagenome (GOLD analysis project Ga0180433, IMG submission 132980) | Hypersaline lake sediment archaeal communities from the Salton Sea, California, USA - SS_1_D_1 metaG | ecosystem: Environmental > Aquatic > Non-marine Saline and Alkaline > Hypersaline >...
CGGAAACTACCGAAGAAACTGCCATGGAAGAGAAACTAAAAAAAATACCAAAGAAGATCGAAAAAATAAAAAAACTTGGTACAAAAGCAATAGAAAAAGCAGGTGAAATATTTGAAGAAAAAACAGATCAGCTGAATAAGATTGTTGGTGAGCCAGTAAGAGAGTTTAACCAAGCATTACAAAAAGTAATCGATGGCGATGAAGAAAAGAAAAAAGCTAGTGAGCAAAAGAAAAAGAAAGTGAAAAATAGATTCTCAATTGAAAATGAAAAAGTTGAAGAAGAGGAAGAAGATAGCGAAGAAAATGCTTCTAAAGTTAATGCTACAGATGAAATTACAAAAGCCCCAGGTTTATTAAAGCAAGCTGGTTTTGCGATTGCTACAAGAAAACTCGAAGAGGGAAAAAAGGCTGTTGAAAAGAATATTACAGGTGTTAACAAGAAACTTAGCCAGGATCTCAAAGAAAGAAAACGAGTTTTGAATGAAGGAATTAAAGATCGTAAAAAAAAAATGACAAAAAAATATGTTGATCTTGGAGGTGATGTTAGTGAACTTCCGACAATGCCAACAAGTCTAAAGCTTGATGAAGAAAAATCTGGTCCTTGTGATGACAGTGAGGATCCTCAAGAGAAGAAAGAAGAGAAGGGTATACAAAATGCGCTGACAAAAACAAGGGGTCATGCAAAAGGCTATCTGAAATATGGTGCAGCGTCGGCTGATGAAGCAATAAATGCAGTACGAAGGCGAGCCCTTAATGCAGTAGAAGCCGTTGGCGAACCGTTATTGGAAAATGTGTTTAAGCCTGTATTATGGGTAGGCGAAAAAATGGAACAAGTAGGTGATGCCCTAACAGATGCAGAAATAACAATTGATGAAAACACATCACTAATTCCTGGTGAAAAAACAGTGAAAAAGATTTGGAATGGCATCAGTGAAAACGCCGGACAAGTAACAGATAAAGCAGTAGGTGTAGGTTGTACAGGTTTACTAAAGACATGTAATGCTGTGGGTAAATTAGGTAAACCAATTGAAAACATTAACAAGCACCTAAACAGTATTTCTGAGCTCGTTATCAACATGCCAAAATTTACCAAAGAAGTAGAAGCAGGAATGAACGAAGCTGGTGAGAAAGCAGTTGCATTTATCTGGGATAAGCTCAAAAAAGCTTTTATTTGTTCTATTAAAGATATTCAAAGAAACGAAAAAGAAAAAAATAGAGAATTTAAAAAGATGGCGCAGAAAACGGTAAAAGGCGTTAGAGGAATAAATGAAACGCTGATAAGTTTGGGCGCATTTCCAGAATATGCAGAAGAAGAAATGAATGAAAATCTCTTTAAATTTATTAATTCTATTGCAAATGGCTTGAGAAAGGCAAAGAACTGGTATAACCAAAAAATGTTTGAGGGAGTTGCGTCTAAAGCTAAAATAGTTCAATATCAAAGTAGTATTGCAAATACTATAGGACAGGAACTAGCTGCAGAGTGGACTGCTGAAGAGTTAGTTAAATTTGCAACATTGATAAAGAAATTCCCTGGGCTACTTTTTAACATAGTGTTTGCTTATTGTTGTTGTGATTCTCAAATAGAAGAGAAAGAAGAAAAAAGTAGCGTAAGATTTGAGATCCTCCCAGATAATGATGATGATTTAATAGAAGTTTTAGATGATGAAGAAACTATAAAAAATGTTAAGAAAGTTTTTATTAAGGAAAATAAAGATTTTATTAATGCCAGAAGAAAAAGTCTTTTAAAAAACAAAAGAAAAAGAAAAAAGAGTGTAACTAATTCTTTTAATAATTTGGAAAGAGAAAAAAAGAAGTGGGAGAAAAAAGAAGAAGAGAAACAAAAAAAGTGGAAGGAAGTGCAAAAATTATATAATGTATAAAAATAAAAAATATAAAAGATAAAAATGAGTTTTCCCCGTAGCGTGGCTGCGGGGAAATTTTTTTATAGATTCTATATTTTAGCTTTTTCACTATATATTTCCAAGTTATTGAGCAATTACTGAGAAAATATGTCGAAATACTCTATTTGTAAAAGTGTTGACTTTGGGTGTGGCTGATTAGTACAATTAGGGTTGAGGGTGATGTAAAGTTAAAAAAAGGAGAAAAGTTATGAAAAAAAGAATTTTGCTACTATTTTTAACCCTTTCAATGTTTAGTTTGTTCCAAGTATTTGGTATGAGGCTAATAGGAAAGAGAATATGGGATGCGTCGAGAGCAGAAATTGATAAACTTAAGCAAAATTATGAGAAATTGAATGAGCTAGCAAAAAAATATTCTGATAGGGTGATTGGTAAATTGCTTTCGGGTAAATCTGCTTTAGAGCCAAGTGAGTTAAGAAATATAAAATTTAATTTAGAAGAAAATGTCTTTCCAGATTTTCCAGACTATCCAGAGCTTCTTAGGGCGGTAGAGAGGGCTGTTCAGCTTATTAAGCTCATGAAAAAGAAAATAAAAAATATGAGTAAAGATCAAATTAATGAACTTTCTAAGTATTATGATGAATCGAACAGGAGAGCAAAATCAGACGAAGGTTTTGAAGAGATGGTTAAATATTTTTCAGCGAAGAAGATGTTAGAGGTGACAAATATAGAGGATCATTTAAGAAATTTTTTTAAAGTTAGAGAATCAGGGCTTTCAAATTATCCAGAACTTCTTAAGGTAATAAAGAAGGTTATAACTTTAAAGACTTTAAAGAGAGAAGATACACAGCTTAGAATAGACAAATTAATGGAAGAGTTTGCGAGTCGGGGGCGTAGAGAATTTCAGATAGTTTTAACTCATTCTGATGCTGATGATGAACCTTCTGTTAAGATTAATAATATTGTAGTTCAAGTGAGAGTTCCTCAACAGGGATATAGCAATCTTGGCAGGATTACCAAACAGGGAGATATATGTGGTCCTATGTCTATTAGAAGTTGCTATTTCTTTAATCAAATTTTTCAACCTAAGGTTGGGCCTTCGAGAAGAAAAGACCTTATGCTTAAATTGGTAGATAGGAGGAATGCGGTTAAGATATTTAAGAGTTTAAATGAGATGAATGAAGAAGCAAGAAATAGTATAATAATACAAAGGAGAAAAAATCTCGGTGGAATATCCAAAGAAGAGTTGCCAGATGAAATGCTTATAGAAGATCTGCCAGATGAGATATTTATAAAAACAAAAAAGATTCATTCTGGAGAATTTTCTAAAATTTTAAATACAAAAGGTATCAAGGGGCTTCCAAATCTAAAAGATCTGAAGTTAGATGAAAATCTTTGTATTATTGAAAGTGTTTCTGATACAGAAATGCAAAATAGATATCGTGTAAAAGGGATACTAAGACATGTGTGGGAAGGGTTTTCCTGTGGGTTTATTTTTCTTGAAAAGGGACCTGCAGATTATCTATTTGAAGGAGTTCCTGAAAACGAAATATCTAAGAAAATAAGTCATTGGATTTGTATTTTTGTTGTAAGAGGTAGAAATACTCCTGATCCCGAGGGTCCAGAAAAACATATAGAAAATTTTTATTGGTTTGTAGCGGATTCTTTAAATAATAACCAATTAGAGGGAGATAGATTTGAAAAAATAAAATATTTTATTTATAAACTTTTTGGGGCTGATACTTCTGATCTAGATTACCATCGTAAGTTTAGATATTATGACCAAAGAGGTGGGCAAAGATCTTTGGGTAGTGAGTATTATTAAAGAATGAGAACTTAAGTTGATGGGAAAATTTTAAATTTTCCCATCAAGAATTTTTTGCCTATAATCAGCCATTAAATTGACCATGAACTGTAAATTATGAATTGTTGCAAGTGTATGAGCAACCGGTTCTTTAGCTTTGAATAAGTGGTGCAAATATGCAACAGTAAACTTTTGACAAGTGATGCATGGACAATTTTTGTCTATAGGTTCAAATAACTCTTTATTTGAGCTACGCAATATTTTTAAGTTATCCTGATTGGTGAATAAAAGACCATGCCGAGCGCATTTGGTAGGATGTGAACTGTCAAATGTGTCTATGCCCAATGCCATGCAATGTTCTAAAGATTTTAAATCACCAATACCAAGCAGGTGATTAGGTTTATCTTCTGGAAGTTGTGGCATGGTGAAATTAAGAAGCTCAAACATCTCATTATGTGTTTTGCCAAGAGAACCGCCGACGGCAAACCCATCAAAATCTAATTTTGTAAGATAATCACAACTTTGTTTTCTTAATTCTTTATCGATACCTCCATGAATAACGGCGTACATGGCTTGCCCATTTCTATTTGCCAAATGAGTATCGAGTGACCTTTTTTCCCATCTATGGGTTCTGTTTAAAGACTCGACTAATGCTTTTTGGTCAATGTGATAAGGTGGAAGTTCATCTAACGGGATGATAATGTCTGCACCAAGATCTTTTTGGGATTGAACGGAGGTTTCTGGAGTTAATAATACTTTATCCCCATTTCGATAAGATCGAAACAAGACTCCTTCTTCGTCGATTTTTAGTACGGTTCCATCCAGCTTCTTTTTTCCGCGGCTTTTGATCTCATCTTTTACCGAGCCATATGCCAAGCTAAATACTTGAAAACCACCTGAATCAGTGATAATTGGCTTGTTTCTATGTAAGAACTTGTGCAAGCCACCAGCTTTGGCTATTGTTTTTGATCCTGGTTGCAGCATAAGATGGTATGTGTTGCAGAACATGAGCTGCAGGTCGACACTTTCAGCCAAATGGCTATCAACTGCTTTGAGTGTGGCATTGGTACCAACGGCGACAAAGTTGGGTGTATCGATAATCCCATGAGGTGTGTGTATTTTTCCTACACGTGCCATGGATTTTTTAGATTTGTATATTTCTTTGAATTTAAAAAAATTGCTCATAAACCCCCGAATTCTAATTAATTTATGTTTTTCTATACTTATATTATAGCAAAAACATGAGATTTTGGCTATTTTTTGGGTATTTTAACTGAAGCATGTTAAAATAAATAAAGTTTATGTATTTATTGTAGGAATAGTAGTAAAGTTTTTGAAAGGTTTTATTATGGAAACGGGTATTGATAAAGAGGTTAAAGACAAGATTGTCGCATTGATTTCTGCGTTAATTCCAGAAGCAAAAATTTATCTTTTTGGTTCTCGAGCAAGAGGTAAACATTCTCAATGGTCAGATATTGATTTGGGATTGGATGCAGGAAAAAAGTTACCCTCTAGAGTCGTGGGAGAAGTAATAGATGTGCTTGCAGGAACTGATATTATAAATAAAATAGAAGTAGTAGATATGTATGCAGTTTCTGAAGATATGCGTGAATCAATTTTAGATGAGAGAATAATATGGAAAAGTTAAAGAAACGATATGATGTGGTTGTAAAAACTTTGGATACACTTGAAACAGCAATAACAAAGTTACATGATCCAAAAAATAAAGAAAATTATGAAAGTTTTCGAGATTCTCTTGTGCAAAGATTTGAATATTCTATAGATAATTTTTGGAAATTTTTAAAAATATATCTCCAAGAGAGGCATGAGATGATGACAGCAGCAAGCCCAAAGGCAATTTTAAGGGATGCTTTTGTTGCAAATATTATTAGCAAGGAAGAATCTGATGCGTTAATTGATTGTGTGAAAGATAGAAATTTAACATCACATACATATAATGAGTTGTTGGCAGAAGATATTGCGAGCAAAATTCCAAAATATCATGATTTGATGAAAAAAATTATCGAAAGAATAAAATTATCATAAAGTTTAAATTCGTGTTTTTGGCTTAAAAATAGCAACCATTGGTACAGATACTAAGATAGTAACCAGTTTTACTATAAAGCTGACCAGTATAATATCCCAAAGATTGTTTACTATGCCCCATAAACCGGCAAATGTAAATAATATCGTATCAATTAATTGAATAATAAAAAGAGATAGTAAGTTTCTAGCTAAGAAATATTTGTTATGAAATTTTTGCTTCAAAAATCCATAAAATATTCTATCTATATGCTGGACCAATAAAGTAACTAATATAGAAGCAATTGCAATACGTGGCATACTTTTAAGTATAAAGTTATAATGTCCTGCGCTTATGTCGCATACACTTGGAATATACAAAAGGTGTATGTGAGATACAACGGCGTATAAAACGAGTGCAAAAAAACAGGTCCAAATGGCTTTTTTTGTAATTTTTTCCCCAAAATATTCTTGCAATAAGTTAAGCCCCAATATCGCGCCGACTGAAAATGCGTCAGAGGCTGTTGGTTGCAAACCAAAGAGCTTTATTTGTTTTAGCACAAATAGGTTCGCTAGTATACAATATATGCCAACGGTTGTTACTAGTGTCTCTTTTGAAATTTTGAGAGCAACTATAGTAAATAAGGTGATTATCCCAATATGGGCAAAAAATAGTAATTCGTTCATTTTTTAACTTTTTTTAAAAAATTAATAATAATTTATAATAAGGGGTATTCTTTAAAACCAATAAGTTGGCATTCTGGTTGTGGGGTAATCCTAAATTTTTTTTGAACTAATTGCTGCATCTGTTTAGCCAAGTTTACAATATCAGTAGATGTTGCATTGCCAGTATTGATAAGCATATTTGCATGTTTATGAGAAACTGATGCGTCACCAACACTAAGGTTCCCCTTTACTCCTATTTTATCAAGATAATAGGCTACGTAAATCATTTTTTTGTTAGTACCGGCAATGGTGAGTATTACCTCAGAATCGAAGAAGTTTCTAAAGAAGCTGCCACAGGTATGAGTATTTGGATATCGTGCATTTCTATGCCGGATGATTTCAACACTTCTACCTGCTGCATATGCAGATTCAAGAGGGGTTACCTTTTTTAGTTTAAAAGTGGCTTGTACCAAAAAATATTCTTTTTCAAAAAGCTTTGATGTATCGTATCCAAAATTGAACCAATCTTTTGTTACAGTTTCTATGTTACCAGTTTGTTTATGAATGATTTGAGCTTCATGTAAAAAATCACTCAAGAAAAACTGAAAATAATGGATATTGATATACGCAGAGCCGCCAACTGTCCCTGGTATCCCACTGAATTCTTCCAAGCCAATTATATTGTTTTCTAAGCAATAGTTTATTAAAATTTCTATTGAAACGCCTGCTTGTGCATGTACAAGTTCGTGATCTCTATCATACTCTTGATGAGAGATTTGTTGTAAGCCTGGTTTTATAACTAGCCCATCAAAGCCATCGTCACTAATCAAGATATTTGCCCCTTCTCCTAAGATAAAAAGCTCAAGACCATTTTTATTGGCAAAATTGAGGGATTGTGCAAATTGTTCTACGGTTGCAGGTTCAGCAAGAAATCGAGCTTGCCCCCCTGTTTGAAACCAATTTTTGTTTTTGAGTGGAATATGTTCTTGTATGAGGCTTTTTTCCATATGTTTCTCCAGTGTTTCGAGGGTATTTGGCGATGTTTTGCCTATGTGACTTATTTTAGCATTTTGTCAAAAATTTGCCATAAAAATCAGGAAAAAAGCTTATTTTGAGGGTTTTTGTATCTGTTTTTATTGCCAAAATAGCTAAAAATTGAGAAAATAGAGGTATATTTGTTTTTTATTAAATCTCAAAAATATAAAGAGAGGTGCCTGTGAATAAAATGGGATGTGTTTTAGAGTCGATGGTTGGTAGGCTTTGGTTTGGAGAACAAGAGGGTGGCGACCTTGTTCAAGAAAAACAGGTGAAAGAGCTGGTAAAGCTCGGATTTAATTATTACTCCAGCGGAAAAGATAAAGAGGCTATCGATTATTTTAAACAGGCGCTCAAAGTCAGTGAACGAGCAGATATTTATAATAACCTTGGTATGGTGTATCTGAGGAAGGGTGATTATTCAAAGGCCGTGAATACCTATAGAAAAGCGCTTAGTGTTGATAAAGGTTATATTCCTGCATACTATAATCTTGGTATTACTTTGTATTATGCTCGTAATTATGATGATGCGATAAAGATATTTAGTGATGTTTTGAAAATAAAAGGTCTTGATGTGTCTTTGCTTGCACATGCGAATAATGAGAAAGGATGTGCGCAAAATAGAAAGGATGATATTGAAGCCGCAAAAAAATCTTTTGAAGCTGCCCTTGTACTTAATGACAAGTTTATCATGCCTTACGTTAACTTAGGTAATATCTATTGTAATAAAGGTGAATTTGATACTGCGAAAGCTCAATATAATAAAGCGATAGAATTAGATGACAAGTGCGCAGCGGCATATAATGGTCTTGGAGTTATTGCCATAGAAGATGGTGACTTTAAAAAGGCGGAAGAGCTTTTTGATAAAGCACTTGTATTGGATAACAGGTGCGAAGCTGCTTATATTAATAAAGTTTTATTAAAGAGAAAATTGGAAGCTAAGGCGCAGATTGCCTCAGCCCTTCGAGATGAACCTAGCGGTTCTCCTCAGGATGATCGGGGGAAGGCTGAAGAAGCAAAAAAAGCTGAAGATAAGAAAGAAGAAAAAAAATAAAAAATTAGGGTTTTTTGCTAAATTTTTTTACAAAATTCAAAGCTAATTTTTGATAATAATTTATCTCAAGAATGTTTTTTCACCCTTCGTTATGACCCTCGATAAAACGCCTTGCGTTTACTCGGTTCTACTCAGGGCCTACGGTGGGAAATGAGTTTTGTTATAGTAAATTCTAAAAAATGTGTATAAAATAGCCACTGGTAATAGATAGAATTATCGGTGGCTAATTTATTTTTTCTAGCTAAGTATTGTCTTTTGGCACAAATATTCTCTTGTCGGTATGCCATTCATATTTGCCGCTATAATAATTATATTTTAACTCAGCACCCTTTGGGACAAATTCGTATTGGCTGGTAGAATAATTGAGTTTTTGCTCATAATCTTTTGGTACAAATTCGTATTGGCTGGTGGAATAATTGAGTTTTTGTTCAGCGTCTTTTGGTACAAACTCGTATTTGCCGGTAGAATAATTGAGTTTTTGCTCATAATCTTTTGGTACAAATTCGTATTTGCCAGTGGAATAATTGAGTTTTTGTTCAGCGTCTTTTGGTACATATTTGTATTCACCAGTGCTCCAGTTGTATTTTAATTCAGCGTCTTTTGGTACAAGTTCATAGTTGCCCGTATGCCAGTTGTACTTTGATTCATAATCAACATATGATTTGCCAAGAGCTGGCAAGAAACTTGTAGAAAAGATCATTAAAAATAAAAAAGTTAGTTTTTTCATATTTTGTCCTTATTATGCCTGAATAGTATATCTTTGATTTTTGCTATTTAATACAAATTGATTGCCATTGCTTTGATCCAATAGGGTGATGCTAAAATCAGGGGTGAAATCTTCTATTGCGACAAAGATTAGTCCTTCAATAGTACTATATGGTTGCAATATTTGTGATTCTTCTAATGTTTTTCTTTCAAAGTCTTTATCGAGCAAGTTATTTGCTTCAGAGGAGTTAATGCCGTCTACTACTGCAGGGATTAGGAATGGCCAAATAAAGAGACCTGGAATACCATATCCTAAAACACGTCCTTTTGTAGAAGTATGTACTAATTGGGCAACTTGTTCTGGATTTGCGCATGGAAGGCTGCATCGTGCCATAGACAGATCTAAGCGATTATCTGTATTATTTGTGATGGAAACCAAAATAGGTTGATATCCTTGCTTAATAACGTTTCTGTCGAGATATTTTCTACAATCCTTTTTACTAAATATGTGATAATCAAAAGAAACAAGATTTTCTTTTTTACTTGGCATGACTCCTCTAGAAAGGCTTTTTAATGGTTTTGCGTGATAACCAGCGCAACCAGCAAGTCCAAGAATAATTATACAGCAGACTGCTAACAATCCCATGTTTTTTATTTGCATACATACTCCAAGTATTATAGTTTATAATAAAATTATTGCATGACTTTATTTTGCATATATAAAAATGTTTTGTCAAAAGCTTTGTTTTTTCATGGTAAAAAGAAATTAGCGTGAATTCAAATTGAAATTAAAGTGCGTGCTGTTTTTTTGCAAAAAATATTTTTTAATTATTGGTAGAGTTTATTTTGCAAAAAGTTTTTTGTGTTAGTATTCGACTTTCTCTTCGTGTTCTCTCCAGAGATTAAATGCTTCAATAGCGGTGTCACGCATAAAATTTATCATTGGTATCTTGCGTTGCTCGTGTGCGATTGCCAATTCATCATAGATAAAAGAATCATCAAAATCTATGTTAGCAGCATCTTGTTTAGTGTTTCCATAATAAATTTTGTCTATGTGTGCCCAGTAGCAGGCAGCTAAGCACATTGGGCATGGTTCACATGAGGTGTACATAACACAGCCGGGTATGTGGAAATTATTCAAAGCATTGCAAGCGTTTCTGATAGTGACTATTTCTGCGTGGGCCGTAGGATCATTGGTTGAAGTAACTAAATTGGTGCCTTCGGCGATAATTACATCATCTTTAACGATAACTGCGCCAAAGGGGCCCCCTATTTTGTTTTTTACATTTTCAATAGAAAGATCTATTGCTCTTTGCATAAATTTGTTTTCCATATTAAAATCCTATCCTTATAATTTTACGGGCTATGAA
>Ga0180433_10011448_pt1 | contig 10515 bp, 6 predicted proteins | sample SS_ome_8_FD_132980 | JGI IMG/M metagenome (GOLD analysis project Ga0180433, IMG submission 132980) | Hypersaline lake sediment archaeal communities from the Salton Sea, California, USA - SS_1_D_1 metaG | ecosystem: Environmental > Aquatic > Non-marine Saline and Alkaline > Hypersaline > Sediment...
AGCCACTCGACCAGCAGAATCTGCTCGAGCGGATTGAAGCCGCCCCTTGGGTCGTCACGGTCGAAGAACATGCCTTGCCCGGCGGCTTCGGCTCGGCCCTGCTTGAGGCGGTCAACGACGCCGGTGTTTCAGCCGGGCCGATCAGCCGGCTCGGCATTCCCGACCGATTCATTGAGCACGGTGACCGGGGTGAGCTGCTCGCCGATCTGGGGCTTGATGCCGCCGGCATCGCCGCCACCTGTCGGCGACTGGCTGGTCGTGAGGCGGCGACAACCTGTTCGATTCCGCTCCACGACTGATCGCAGGCCACCCGTGATGCGGCTTCCGCGGTGGTGCACCCGACTTCCCCGCAGGGCATTCCTGAATCGATGCCACCGTCTCACGAATCTGCCAGCACGCTGAAATCGGGAACACCGCTGACACCGCCACTGGCCATTGCCATTGTCGGCCCTGAGGAGGTCGCGGGCATTGCAGGACTCGCGCTGGGCATCGAACGGCTGCTGACGGACCGGGGGCACACCGTTTCGGTTCGCCTTGCCGCTCGTTCAGCCTGGGAGCCTGCTGGCCCGGACATCGCCCCCGAAAACATTGCCCAGCAGGCCGATCTGGTGATCGTGCTGGGGGGAGATGGCTCGATCCTCCGCACCGCCCGCTGGATGGGCTACCGGCAGACGCCCGTGCTCGGTGTCAACCTGGGCCGCCTCGGCTTCCTGGCCGACTTTTCCCCTCCGGAGATCGAGGAAGCCATCACGGAGGTGATGGAAGGCCGCTTTCGCCTCGTCGAACACATGATGTTCGAAACCGAGGTCGTCCGTGACGGCCGGGTGGTGGCGGCCGACCTCGGGCTCAACGAGACCTCGCTGCTCGCCGGCCCACCGTTCGCAATGATTGAGATCGAGCTCTTTGTCGATGGTGAACTGGCCACGGTCTATCGCGGTGACGGCCTGATCGTCAGCACGCCGGTCGGCTCCACCGCCTACAACCTCTCGGCTGGCGGCCCGATTGTGCGAAAATCGCTCGACGCCTTCATTTTCACTCCGCTCAACCCGCATACCCTCACGAATCGCACCGTGATCGACGCCGCCCAGCGGGACTATTGCCTGGTTGTGCCGGCCCCAAATGAGGGGTCAGCCTGTGTGGTCGATGGCCGACAACTGACGCGGCTGGAGCCGGGAGACCGGGTCCGGGTCGCGTTGGCCAAACCAAGATTTCACTTGATTGAAACCAGTCAGCACGGGTACTACTCGACGCTTCGCGACAAACTCGCCTGGGGCGGTGGCCTGAACAGGCCGGCAGCCCCGCCCCTTTCAGAGTCACCGTCATGACGCCTCGATGCCGTCTGAGCCCAGCCCTCATCAGCAGCCTGCTGAGTCTGCTCTGGTGTTTCGCTGGAACGGCGGCGGCAGCCGAGGCGACGGCAGGGGACAAGGACGGCCTGATCCTCCGGTATCACTTCACCCCGGGTGAAGCGGTTTCAGCACGGGTAGCCCACCGTGCCGTGACTGAAACCACCATCAACGGCACCACCCAGTCGGTCGAAACCGCAACCGACTCGGTAAAAACCTGGCGGGTCACGGGGGTCGATCCCGAGGGCCAGACGACCATCGAGCATCTGGTGAACGACGTCACAATGACTTCGCGGACGGGCGGTCAGGAGCAGACCCGCTGGGAGAGTGACAGCACCGCCCCACCTCCGCCCGGCTACGAGGGCGTACGGCTGAGCCTGGGCCGCCCCCTGTCGCAGCTGACCATTGACAGCTGCGGCCGGGTGCTGAGCCGACGGGATCTGTTCCCGAACCCGCCGTCGAACACCGGCGACCTGATGGTTGTTCCCCTGCCCGATGAGCCCGTCTGCGTCGGCAGCAGCTGGAACATCCCGGAAGAGATCATCGTCGATGTTCCTGGTGGGCCGAGAAAATCAATCCGCACGAGGCTGCGGTATGAGGTGACCGCCATCCGCGACCAGCAGGTGCAGATCGATGTCGATACCACCGTGCTCACACCGGTTGATGACCCTCGCATTGAGGCGCGGCTGCTGGAACGAATCTGGGACGGCCACATCGAATTTGATGCCGCCAAAGGCCGCGTGCTGAGTCGGTCGGCCAGCGTTGACCGCCGGGTCGTCGGCTTCCATGGCCCCCAATCCAGCGTGCGATACAAAGCCAGCCGCGACGAGCAGCTGCTCGTTCGCTAACGAGCGGCAGGGTGGCACCACGCCACCCGCTTACCCGGCCCGCAAGGCGTCTTCCACGCGGCGGATCGCCTGCTCGACATCCCAGGTGGCGTCCGCCAGCACCACATCGGCCCGGGTGGTCATCCACTTGCGGACCGTCTTTTCGGCCGCGATCACCGTTGAATGGCTCCGCCGGCCGAAATAGCGACCGATCTCCGTCAAGGCGGCCCCGGTGTGTTTGCGGGCCAGGAACATCGCCAGCATCCGGGGGTGGTTGACGGCCCGCGACCGCCGCGAGTTCTGCAGATCGGCAGCGCCAAGCCCGAAGGCCGTACAGACCGCCTTCTCAATATCGGCCAGCCGCAGGCTGCGGCTGCTGGAACGAACCAGATCGGCGAGCGCCTCGCGGGCCAGATCGAGGGTCACCGGTGCACCGAGCATGTGGCTGGCAGCCTCGAGCCGATTGACTCCGCCAATCAGTTCACGGGCATGACGGGTGAGGTGATCGGCCAGATAGCCGACCACTTCCTCGGGCAGATCGAGCCGGCGACGGGAAGCCAGTCCAGTAACGATCCCCCGACGGACGTCATGGTCAGGCGGAAGGATGGCAGCGGTGATCCCGCCCCGAAGCCGTCCGGCCAGTTCGCTGCCGAGGCCGGCCAGCCCCTCAACGTCCCGGTCACTGGCAAAGATGATCTGCTTGCCAGCCCGGTGCAGGCTGTCAACGGTGCTCTGCAGTTCGAGCAGTGTGGCCCGCTTGCCGATGAAAAACTGCAGGTCATCGATCGCCAGCAGATCGACCGAACGGCAACTCCGACGAAAACCGGGCAGCCCGGTTCCGCGGAGGGCCTGCAGAAAATTCGTCGTGAACTGCTCCGCCGAGAGCACCAGGGTGGTCAGTTCGGGCCGCTGTTCCCGGGCCTGGCTGCAGATAGCCGCCAGCAGGTGGCTTTTGCCGACTCCCGTCGGGCCATGAAGCAGCACCGGTGAAATCTCGCCCATCCGGCTGGTGGCCAGTTCGGCTGCCGCATAGGCCATCCGATTGCTTGCGCCGACCACGAATTCATCCAATCGTACATCCGCTCGACTCGGACGTGCAGTCGCTCGCTCAGTCTTCGGCCGGCGGCGTAGCTGCTTCGGTGCTGCCCCACGAGGGCGGCGCGAGGCTTTGCCCTCCTGCTGCCGGTCCCGGGCCGCCGGCCGCGACAGAGAACCATTCAGCTGCCCACCGGCAGGCGGCGGCGGGACATCTGGCAGCGGCTGCCAGTGAATGTCGACCTGGCCACCGCAGACCGACTCCGCCACCTCCCGCACATCCTGGCTGAAGGTTTTGCGGAGCCAATCACCAGTGAAACCCGGATCATGGAAGAGCCTGACGGCCCACGCCGCCGCTGTTCCCTCGGCTGGCAGCACCTCGATTTTCAGGCTCTGGCCGAACCAGACGGCGAACCGCTCACATCCAAGCCGCTGCTCGAGCGCCGCAGCAATTTCCTCACCGGGCGCTCCACCTTCCGGCACACCCGGGGGCTGGCTCGTTGCGGCCGGCAGGTTCCGACCAACCACCTCGGCGGTCACCTCAGCGAGGCTTTGCGGACCGCGACGGGGGTTTCGAGAGCGGCGGACCGACGGCTGCCGCCCAGGCTCCGTCAGGCCGTCACCACACCCACGCTCACGAGATTTCGCCACGTCCTGCGACACTCCATGTCCCGGGGAAGGTCCCGGCACCACTCCATTGCTGCAGGCATCGTTCCATGAGGCATGGCCTGATGCCGGCGCCGGGGCGACACGCACATCGATCTTCAGAAGTGACGATCGAATGGCCTGCTGCCACCGCCCGGCGGCCGAGTATAGAAGTGCTAGCAGTGCTGTCAAACAACGCCCCAGCCTGTCACCAGCAGAGGCCGTTTTCCCGTTCGGAAGGTTGCACTTTTGCTGTCTTCAGCGGATTGAGGCCGGTGGAAGTTCTGTGGATTGAATCGTTTTCCGGTGCGGCACCGGCCACCGCTGCAACAGCCTGACAAATCGCCGCCGCCCGCGACAGCCACCCCCGCTGGCCTTGGCTCAATTCGCGTATACTCTCGACCGCAGAGAGCCTGGGGCCAGGCTCGCGTGTCAGCCTTCTGCTGCCTGATCGCGCGATGTGACAGGTCGGGTCCGCACCGCCAACTTTTGTTCAGGTCCAGACGATGATGAATTTTTTCCGATCGCAGACGGGTTCGAGACCGGGCCTGCTGGGACTGACAATCTGGGCTGGGCTGTTGGGTTGGCCTGGTCTGGCCGCCGCCGCGAATCAGGAACGGCTCACACCCGACGACATCGCCGTCGCCGAACCGCTGCAGGTACCGCTCTCGGCAGCCAAGCCGCCGCCGGCAGATCCAGAGGCGGCAGCAGCGGCCCCCACAGCCGAACCCAAGCCGAAAAGTGGCTGGCTCGGCCTGACCGTCGATGACTCGCTGGTCACCGGGCGGCTGGTGATCGTGGAAGTGGCCGACCCAAGCCCGGCTGATAGCGTTGGAGTGCGACCTCAGGACGTGCTGCTGGCGATCGATGGTGAACCAATTCAGACTGCCGACCAGCTTGCCGCCGTGCTAGCCGCAATTCCACCTCAGAAACAGGTTCGGGCCCTGATCGGCCGAACCGATGGGGTGAAGGAGGTCACCATGACCGCCAGTGAGCGACCCGCCGCCACGCGGTCGCCAACTGCCGTCGCCGTCACCCCCCCCGCTGCTCCGGAGACTGCCGCCGCGGCTGCACCGGCCGCATCCCGATTCAGCAGCCCCGCAGTGGCCACGGGACCAGCCACACCTGCTCCGGCGTTACCGCAGGTCGAGATGCCGGCGGCGGCTACCGACCGGCCGTTCCCGGCTCCCGCAGAACCGCTCGTCGCCAACCCAACCGGCTCACGGTTCGGCAGCCCCAGCCCCAGCCCCAGCCGCCAGCCACCCGCGGCCCTGCCCACGCCGCGGGCAGCCGCTCCACTGAAGTCAGCGGCTCGTGCTCCGTCGGCGATGACCAGAACTCCTGCGTCCGTGTTTCAAGGCCGGACGGCCCTCGGCGTGCGAACAGTTGCCATCGATGCCGCTACCCAGGCACGCTATCGCCTCCCGGAACCGACGGGTGCCTATGTCCTGGGGGTGATCGACAGCCTGCCAGCTTCCCAGGCTGGCCTGCCTCCGGGGAGCGTGATCGTCGCCTTCGATAATCGCCCGATTCGCTCTCCGGCGGAGCTCAATCAGCTGGTGACTGAGAGCCCGCCGGGCCGCCTCGTCGCACTTGAGTATGTGCTGCCTGGAGGAGAGGCCAGGCGGGCCGATATTGAGCTTGAAGCGCTCGAGCCTGCGCTTGAGCGAGCCCTGATCGGCGTGCCGTCGCCTGATGGTCAGGCAACGGGAGCAGCGCCACGGCTCGCTCAGCGACCGATTGCAGCGGCTGCCCCCCGGTTGCCGGTCGCTGCGAACCCGGCCAACTCCCAGTCTGCCAGCGATCAACTGCTGCGGCAGGAGCTCAGGCTGCTGCGAGAAGAGGTGCTCCGGCTTCGGAGTCGTCTCGATGCACTTGAGCGGGCCCGACCGGCAGGAGGCCGTGCCCGGGGTGACACTCTTCGCTAATGGCGGCGGGCAGCGACGCAGAGAGCGACGGCAAACCGGATCGTTCGCCGGCCCTTTGGGGTCACCGCAAAATCATGCCGCATCTCTGCTGAGACCGAGCCGCTCAAATTCTTCCGCAAGGGTCACTCCCGGACTGGCAGGAACCGCGGCAGCCCAGCGAGCGGTTCGAGAAGCTTCTGGCCTGACCGCCCGGTCACCCGGCCTTCGTCCACCCTCAGCCGCCCACTGCCGGGCATCATCGCTGAGATGATTCAACAGCCGCTCCACACCCGCCCGCTGCTGTTCGAGTTGATCGCGATCGAGTTGGGGTGGAATCTGGATCGCGCGGCTGACCACCGCCCGGCCACGGCTTCCTGGCCGGGGCACGGCAAAGCGATCCCAGGTGCCGAGCCGCCAGGGCCGGTCATACCCCAGCCCCATCGCCACCAGCGGAATACCGAGGCTGCTGGCCAAGAAGACGCAGCCTGCGGCAAGCCGGCGGCGGGGTCCCCGGGGACCATCAGGGGTCATCGTCAGGTTGCCCGTTTCCGCCCGCTCGGAAAGCTCCCGAACGGCCGCCGATCCTCCATGAAAGCTGCTGCCCCGAACCGTTCCAAAGCCCATCATTCCCGCAACCCGGGCGAGAACGTCGGCGTCAAAATGCCGCGAGAGCAGCATCGAGATGTTGCAGTGCCCGCGGAGATAGAGCGGCAGCAGGATGTTTTCGTGCCAGAAGACATAGATCTTGGCCCCCTGGTAGGCAGGATGCACCGGATCGATGGTCGGGTCACCATAGTCAGCCCGAATCCGGAGCGTTGCCATCCACTGCCGGACAACCGCCGTAGAAGCCAGCGAAACAGCACCAATCGCCAGGGGTGATTGCAGTCTCATGGAAGCAGCCAGCAGGCTGACAGGTCTCCGCTGCGGGGGACGAAACGGGAATTGAACCAGGCACACCTCGATGGGCGGTCTCAGCGTGGGGCGGCAGCCAGTGGCCAGACGCCGGTAAACACTTCTTCGGCCGGCCCCGTCATGAAAACTGAGCCCCGCCCGTCCCAGCCGAGCTGCAGATTGCCACCGGGCAGTTCGGCCGTGATGGCCGCCGCGGTTCTGCCTGTGAGAATGCCGGCGACACAGACCGCCGACGCTCCGGTGCCACAGGCCTGAGTGATCCCGGTGCCTCGCTCCCAGGTACGCACCCGGACCCGGTCAGCCGCCAGCCGCTGAACGAAATGAACGTTGATCCGCCGCGGGAACAACTCATGCCGTTCGACAACCGGCCCGATCGTTTCCAGCGGCACGGCGGCCACGTCTTCACAGAACAGCATCACATGGGGATTGCCCATCGAGACACAGGTCATGCGTGGGTCGAGCGCGGCTGCCTGCCACCAGTCAGCTCGCGGGCCAAGTACCGTCGCGGGTACATCCACGAGTTGCCGGAGGCCAGCTTCAGCCCGCACCGGAATCGCGTCCGGCTCGAGCAACGGCTCACCCATATCGACTCGGACTTGGCTTGCTCGCGGCCCTGTCGGCGTGACGCCCAGAGCCAGCACCCCTCGGCCAGTCTCAATGGCCACCTCACCAGCCGGCGCATAGCCGCGGGAGACGACGAGATGGCCGACACAGCGGACGCCGTTGCCGCACATCTCAGACTCGCTGCCATCGGCATTGAACATCCGCATGCGGGCCGCAGCGACGGGCGACGGTTCGACCAGAATGAGACCGTCCCCGCCCACGCCCCGGTGCCGGTCGGCCACCTGCGGCGCAAGGGTTACGGGGTCGAAGGCCGTCCGCTCAGCAAAGCGATCGATGTAGACATAGTCGTTGCCCAGCCCGTGCATCTTGACGAAGGCGAGCCGCGCATCTGCTGCTTCCACTGTCACGCCGACCGTCTCCTTCGTGGCGATGCGATCACTCGTCAGGCCCGCGACGCCCGCCGCCGCCGGCAGCTGAGCCAATCGCACCCTGCAAGTCGGTATCGTACGCTCAGCAATCAGATCCCTCTAGCGGCTCGCCACCGCCTCGTTCGGCGAGCCGTTTCGCACAGGCACCAGCCCCTACAGCCCCCGCGGCAGACCGCCCACCGCATCGTCCGGCCGACCGGCGAGGCGGCGGCCACGGCCGTTCTCCTGCCGCTGCGACTGGAGCTTCTGCAACGCCGCAGCCAGGGTCGGAAAGGCCTCCGTCGAAAGCTCGGGCTCGCCCAGCGTGCCATCGACATGGAGCAGCAGGAACTGGCCACTCGCCCCCCCCAGCATCCGCTTCATTGCCGGCAGTTGTGTTTCGGCATCACCCATGATCGAGCGGAAGGTCATCTGCAGGTTGCCGTCGAAGTCAACCTCACCGTTGCCAACGAGGCTGATGGCATCCCCTGCCAGTTCGATCTCATCGAGGTAGGCGTGGGGGCCCTCGATCCGGAACTGCACGTGGCTTGAGCCGAAGGCGTTGCGGTCAGGCGGCTTGACCCGCAGCACCTTCAGCATCGCCACCACCAGGGGCAGTTCATAGATATCGGCATCGCGGAGCCGCAGCTGCCCGTCTCCCCGCAGCGAATGGGTGCCGGTTCGCGTACCACTGACCTCGATCGAACCAAAGACCCGCCCCCGATACCGGTGCGGCGTGCCCCGGCAGTCACAGGCCAGCCGCTCGAGGTTGGCATCAGAGACGGTTGCCGCCACGGTAAAGCCACCCAGGCCGGAGGCAGAGGCCATGCCGTCAACCTCGAGCGTCCCCCCGGCCATGGCGGCTGACAGCCGTCGGGCCGGGCCGCCGTCTCTCGCGGCGAGCGCGCCGAACCGCACTCCGGTCTGGTCCATCGTGAGCGGTCCCCGAACCTGCGTCAGCTGCACCCCCTGCCAGATCGCACTGTCGAGGTCGACTTCCCCTGAAGCATGCCAGGTCTGGCCGTCGGTCTGCCCGGTGATCTTCAGCCCCCCATGGACGTGATCGAGGGCGACGCCAACATCAAGCCCCCCCTGCTCCATATCGAGATGGAAGTTCCATGATGCGGCACAGCGGCGTCCGGGTGACCGCGTGCCACCCTCCGCCGGCTGCCGGTCGGTGGAGTAGATATCGAGACTCCCCTCCAGCGAAAGCAGCCCCCGGGGCTCGACTGCTGCCACGGCCCGCTGCAGCCCGACCGGCAACGCCCGCACCAGCTCGTGATCAGCCCGAAAGCGATTCGCCGAAAGCCTGGCCAGCGAGACGTGCCAACTGCCGTCGGGCAGAAAGCGGCAGCGGCCGTCGGCGGCCACCGTGGTCCGGGCATGGACCCCCCGCCAGCCCTCCAGTTCGAGCAGGCCGTCATTCCAGGTGAGCCGGCCCTGGAGCTGCTCCAGCCGATAGGGAAACCAGACCGGCTCGATCGAGACGGTATCTCCGTGCGGGGTGGCTTGGAGCAGCACCTGGGTCTGCTGGGTGCCGATGACATGCCGGACTGTCGCCGAGAAATCGGCTTGCCCCCGGGGCCCAAGGTCGTCCCAGAAACGGGCGACGCCAGGGGGAAGCGCGTCCCGGAGTTCCTGGTCGAGAACCACCCGGCTACCGGCCAAATCGAGCGTGAGGAGATCACTGCCATCGCCGCCGCGGACGAGCCGTCCTGCACAACGCACTTCACCGGTGTCGTTTCTGGCGGTCAGCCCGGTCAGGGTCCACTCACCGTCGTGCATCCGCACCGTTCCCCGCACTTTTGTCAGCGGATAAGGAAACCGCAGATAGCGGAGACTGCAGTCGGTCAGCCGCACATCGAGTGAGTTGGTGTGCCCCTTCGGGAGGGAGGGATCACGGTCGTGCCGGAAACTGAAGTCGAAGGTGCCGGCCGCCCGGAGCCGACGGAGCACATCCGCCCCCTTGTCGGGCATGGCGGTGAGCAGGCGATCGTCAATCGGCATGTCGGTGCCCCGGACGTCGATGTGCCCGACCGAGCCACCCTCTGCAAGCTGCAGGCTGCCGGTCACCTGCACGTCATTGCCCCCTGCCTGTCCAGTCAGGTGCAACGACAACTGTCGATCGTCGAGGATGACGGTGCCGACGGTGCGGTCGAGCCGGTAGGGAAACCGGTAATGGGTCAGCGAGAGGTTGCGGCACCGCACAGAAACCTTGGGGGTGAACCGGCCGGCGGCACGGCTGAGTTCGGCCCGGAGATCGACTTCGCCCTGGGGCAGCAGCTTCCGCCAGTGCCCGGCCCACTCAGGTGGCAGGAACGGCTGCCACTGCCGTCCGACAACCATTCGCTCGGCCTCCAGCAGGCAATCGAAATCGGCCTCATCGGTCCAGCCCCCGGTCGCTGCAGAACCCCGAAACAGCGTCGCCCCCGACCGAGCCGAAGCGGTGGCAATGTTGAGCCCATTGCGGTCTGCGGTGAATGAGGCGGTCATGTCGGTGAGCGGAAACGGCAGCCGGGGATGTTCAAATCGTCCGTCGGCCAGGCCGCCGCTGACCTGAAAGGCTGCTGACGCCAACTCGTTGAGACTGCCGGTGGCAGTTGCGGTGAGGTCGAGCCGGACGCTCAGGCCGGCCGCGGCCTGACGGTGCCAGCCGCCTGCCACCAGACCAGCCGGCAGTAACGTTGCCAGCCGGGGTTGAAACTCGAACCCCTCGACAGCCGTCTCCACCCGAAACTGTTGCGTGGCCAGCGAGACCGCCCCGGTGAGACTCAACCGCTCGACGGTCTGACCATCAAGACTCAACGCAATCCGCGACCAGGCAACGCCGGCCGGGTCTGTCGCTGCAGGCTCGAGGTCGAGCCGCCCCTGG